>Ga0214478_100159_pt1 | contig 37647 bp, 25 predicted proteins | sample M1_20Mar14CPVII9_2_FD_178001 | JGI IMG/M metagenome (GOLD analysis project Ga0214478, IMG submission 178001) | Marine eukaryotic communities from Monterey Bay, California, United States - M1_20Mar14CPVII9sort6BwellD7 | ecosystem: Environmental > Aquatic > Marine > Unclassified | place: USA... | reverse complement strand
ATCTAATAATAATAATAGTATACCTTTGCAAATTGGTGGATGTGCTGCTGGTCTAACTGCTGCTCTTGGTGGAATTGATTCTGGCCGAGGATTCGAAGGGCTCAATAATCTCAAGGATCTCCTAGCTCTTAGCGGCTCGGCATCATTTGAACTGCTAGAATTTTGGAGATTAGATTGCTGTGTAGATTCTCTATTGGACTGCTTTGCCATCAAAGAATCACTTTCAACTACTGTCCTCTTCCAAACTTCTTTCTCGTGTCTTTCAAGTCTATTGTCATGATCTTGTATTTCAAATGCAGCATACAATGAACTCATTTGTTGATTCAGATCATGAAGTTGCTCCTCTAGATATTGTATTCTATGTTCGTACTGTTCTCTCTTTAGTTCATATTGTTTGGATGCTGAAGACAGCTGACTTTCCAACAAATTGCAAAGGTATACTATTATTATTATTAGATAAAGATGATCAAGCTCTATCATCCACTCCATCTCCAGCGGCGACTCCTCGAACAAAGTCGTTTTCAGCTCGTAAATTACTACCAAAATCATCAAGTAAAAGTAAAAGACAGATGAATGCAGCGACTCTAACGAGCTTCAAATTTAAGCGACAATATTGTGTATTGCATGGTGCTAATGGACTATATCAGATAAGATACGGAGATTCGTATGATGGTCCAACTTCTGGTGTACACGAGTTCCTGACTGCTGGCGTTAGCTCCATAGAACACACATCTCGATCATCAAGCCAAGAATTTGGATTTGAAATCATGATTAATCCAAATGATTCGGAAGCTCCGGCTTTATGCTGCGCTGCCGAGTCAGAAGAAGGTTTCATGATGTGGATGTCTTCACTTACGAGTGTTATAGACGGAAGTTTGAATAATAAAACAGAGAATGTAGATGAGCACACATCAACAGAAATAGAAGCGTATGCTGAAGGAGTATCACCAGCAATTTAGTTGCTTACAGATCAAATATATAAGTATATAACTAAGATTTGCTTTATTCTTTAACTTTTAGCTTCGTCTTTTAACAAATGATGCACAAACTGGAAGATGGTCAGATGGTTCATGTTCATTAGGACAAGCAACATCTGATACTGTGTCCAAAATTACTGCTGGTTGTAATGCCAAAGAGCAATACATTCTATCATATCTCGCACTAAAGACTTCCGATATCGGCAAGGGTTCACCCAATGCTGCTAAGTCCCAAGCTATTCCCCAAAACTTGCCTTGTTTAAGTTCATCAAGATAGACATTAATGAAATCACTCAGAGTTAAGACTCCATCATCTGGAATATAAATAGGAGCTCGTTCACTCTTATTCATTTGTCCTCCGTCTATTTCTTTGGATGTATCAACCCAACCCATGTATTTTGCAGCATTACGAAACTCTGTACCTCGTCCAACTTGTAGATTGATTACTGTTAGCCATTTCGCAACATCTTCTTTGGACATTTGCAGTTGTGTTTGGTCTTTATCATGTTTGGTGGCAAATCTTTTGTATATTCTTTTCAGCCGATCAGTCACACCGTCTGAGAATTGTGGATTAGCGTATACATCTTCTACACCAGCTTGAGTCATTAGAGATATCAATTCAGGTACAACTAGAGTTGCAGGTGGTTCTTCGTCCTCTCCTCTACCTGTTGCCATCGCATCAATCAATGGAGGGATTGGTAAACTTTTTACCTTAGACGAGACTTGTTCGCCATCTTCGAGAAATTTTTCATCGATACTAGCAGTTTCCACTAAGTGTACAGCACCACATTCTTTTGAGCCATTGAAGTCGCCACATACAATTAGTTTGAGATTTTCGGGATCCTCTTCTGTACAAACAATGTAAATGAAGTTAGATGTATAAGTGAAAAGTATATGACGTCGTAATGCAACTCTCATAACCACCTTACCTTTCAGCTTATTCTTTGATGCTTTATATGCGGCAGATACACCTTCAAGCAGTTGTCTTACTCGTCTCCCTCCATTCTTTCCAGCTTGAAGATGACAATTCAAAACATGCCAAGATGTCTTGTCTTCTCCTTCCTCTGCATCCAGTATAAAAGAAGTGAGTAATGTTCGATCTTTATGCATCGGATCTGTCGATAATGTGACTTTACTCTTCCTGTAAAATGTTGCCGGTCTAAATCTCCCCTTCTTAAATAACTCAACGCCATCATATCCCAAGTCTTCAGACATGAAAGCAAAGTCTTTATCAAATGATAGCGGTGATACTTCTTGAAGGCAAACAACGTCGGCGTCAATTAACTTGATACGTTCTTTCAATAATGATTTACGATACTCCCAAGTGGAAACTTCTTCAAGTTCTGGTCCTAATGGTGGACTATACATCTTGTAATTCCACCATCCATCTTCACTATTTGGTAGTAAAACATTATAGCTCTATGAGATAGGGATAGGTTATATAATATTCGTAAGTGAAGAAAGTACTTGATACAATCATAATATAACTCACCAGTACTGATAGCGCACCACCATATATACGAGGTAGCGCTGAAGGTGATGCTATATGCTGAACTCCTGTTAATGCTACCATGACGAACAATGGGTGTATATTTTCATACGATTACTCTATGAGAAAACTCCTTTTCGGGTTAAGATACCTAATCAGGGACCACCAACAGTTGAAATATGCATAATTGCAATCCGCAGCGGACTGTACCATATCCATAGATAATTGCAGTAATCTTTATCACAAGCTCTCTACTTGCGTTTACATATTGAGAGATTGTTGAGTACATTTCTTATCAGGTCAGTTATTGCTAATCTACTCATTGTTGGTCATGGTCTAATACTATTGTACTACAATTTACAATACGATAATAAAATGAACGCCAGTGGAGGAGCTGCTGACCCTGCGGTCATGGAAGTAATAAACAGGGGCAATAGGGTTGTTTTCTTTGATGTTATGTTAGGCGGTGGCAATGAAACAACAACAGATGGTACAGATGAAGGTAAACCATTGGGCCGTATTAAAATGGAACTGTTCGTCAATGATTGTCCCAAAACATGTGAAAACTTTAGACAGTATTGTACAGGGGAACATACTGATCCTGTAACAAGAGCACCCATTGGTTATAAGAATAGTAGTTTTCATCGAGTGATTAAGGATTTCATGTTGCAAGGAGGAGGTAAGTAGATTGTTTTGTTTTGTTGTTTTGTAAACTATTTTGATAGTTCACTGACACATCATACAATGATAGACTTTTTGAACAACGATGGTACAGGAAAGACTTGTATATATGGTACATCAACCTTTAATGATGAGAATTTGACTACATATAAACATGATAAACCAGGTATGCTATGTATGGCGAATAGCGGACCCAACACTAATGGATGTCAGGTATGTTATCTTTGTTATCTTATTTGGTGTATGATAAATGGACATGACTATTTAAACCAGTCACTCACTCATATATCTAATCTACTCTCCCTCTTCATCAAGTTTTATATCACTTGTAAGAATGCCGAATGGCTTGACGGGAAGCATGGAAAGTCCGCGTTTGTATTGTTCTGTTGTATGAACTTGTGTGTTTATTATGAAGTCTAGATGATTTGGCTACTTCATTCGGCCTTTTACCCTTGCAAATCATATGTACTAACAAAAGAGTTATTTGCCATCTCTCTCCAACTTCTCTTCCAGTGGTGTTTGGACAAGTATTGGATGATAATGGCGAGAGCATGATGACAGTACGAAAGTGTGAGGCGGTGCCAACAAAAGGTAGTAATAATCAACCACGCTACCCAATCAGAATAGCGCAATGTGGAGAGCTTTGATATTAGTGCCTTCGTAATGAGTAGAATAGTTCAATGTGGAGAGCTTCAATCGCTAATGTGATATGATAAACAACTTGTTCAAGAAAGAAATTATAAATACTAAGTCATAGTTGTCAGAGGTAAAGGGATACAATCAAACAACAGTGTAAGAGAAGTAAACAGAAGAGTTACACTTAATTACCTTCTAAAACCTCATCTTACTCATTATTTACAAACTCACATACTCTAAAAACGTATCAAAACTCTACTTCAGACTCTAAATCCTAATAGAAACACTCGTCGACTGTGGAGGATCTACATCCTTCTCGGTCATCTCCTTCCATCTTGCTTGTTCGGCTTTGTATGCTTCAGCTTTCTTCTTTTCCATACTTTCCTTAAACTTCTCTCTTTCGTCTTTCTCATTCACAGCCTGTCCTTGCATAGTCCTATACTTGAGATCTGCCTCAAACATTGCCCTATCCCAAATGATTTCGATAAACTCGGCCTCCTTGATATTGATAGGTTTCTTGAGACTCTTGCGTAGATATTCACGCTTTGCCCATTCAGTGGCCATGTCTGATAACTCCTCCTGCTTTCGAGCCTCATTGCGCTTTTCACGAGCAAGAGCAAGTTTCTGCTCTTGAGATGCAGCCTTTGCAGCTTTTTCTTCATCGGTTTCCTCAGGTGCTTTCACCCATCCTGTACCATCCTTCTCGGCCTCCATTAAATCATTGTATCCCTTTGCGCCCATCGAGAACATGTGTTCGACTTCTGCCACTCTGCTGAAGCCAATCTCTCTCATACCCTGGATCAACATATGATCTAAACTATTTGTATCCTTTGCTGCGTTTGCAACAACACATTTGCCAGCTGCCTTGTCAATCGCCAAGCATTCAGTAATGATACGCAGACTCTCCTCACGAGAGAAGGTGTCTCCTTCTCCAAAGGGTGTATCTACCACATCAGTTACATTGACAAGGCCAAATGCACATGAAGCCTCTGGCTCATCATTCCATTTAGGAACAACCACCAAAGTGTAAGCAAAGTTAGTAGCCTTACTTTTCAACAATTCCTCAGCATCTTTTAATGCGTCTCCTTTGATACCTGTAGCATCACTAACCAAAATTGCAACATTCTTGACACTCTCAGCCTTCTCGGCGGCATCAGCAATATCATCCAACTTACTAATATCGCCACCATCTAAGTGTGCCACCCAAGATGAAACATCTGTTAGTTGCTCAACAGTTGGCAATGACGCACCCTCTGAAAAGTCCAACTTATCTAACAAGCCGGTATACCTAGCATTCCTCCCAATAAGACGCTTCTTGGCTAATTTCATATCCTCTACATGAGCAACAATCTTAGTAAATGGGAAATGGGGTGAATCTTCATTGTTTAAAAAGGCAAGTATTTCCAATGATGCTGGTTGTTCAGGATCAAAACCTGAAATCAATACAGATGTACCAAGATCAGATCGTAGGATAGTATTGGGTAGTTGCGAGTCAGCGAGATATCCCATAATCTCATTTTGTTTCTTAATCGTTTCCTCTTCTTCCCGAGTATATAGTGAATTGGTATCAAATCCTAGTGTACCATATTGATTGAGACTTGTGGTAGATGACGTGACTGTTGTTGCAATGTGTTTGTTATTGATAGAAGGTGTGAAAGCACATACTCCAGTGATTGCAGAACCAAGAATAGCAATAGATAGCTTCATATTTTATTATTTATTTGTTTGTAGTGTTGAACTTTGGTAATAAGTCTAATAGGTAGATATAAAAGGAAAGAAGACATAGAGATGAGATGTACAAGGTTGTACCATAAGTTTGCAAGTGCTGGTAGTAATAATAAAAAGAAACATATTACATTCTTCGGCACACTACAAATCATACCACCATCAAAATCATACGATTCACTCACCAATGCCAATAATGATATGAAAGGGGTGTTATTGTCGTCTTTGCTTAAACTAATATTCGGCATTTGCCAGCTTGTTTATGATTTCTGAGTTTACGAGGGATACCGATGAGGATACCACCTAAAAAAAGTAGTGTCACAGTACAGTATGGTAACTGCATTGCAACTCTAACAACACAATCAATTGCTGTTGTATGAATACGCTAGCTCAAGTCTCGTATGTGATTGGGAGAGGACAGAGGAGCATGATCAGCTCAAAAACGTACACTACGCATGGTATCCTACATGTTGGTATCCTGAGACCTGATGAGCGAGTTACAATACTAGTTCAAAAAGTAAAAACAAGAGGTCCTTGATACAACAAGATGATACTCATATTTAGTTTACCATTAGGTTACCACCCATCAAACAAGCCTTTGCCTACTTCACTTTCTGCAGGCTTTTCAACAGCACTTGTCTCAGCTTCCACTCCAGTATCACCATTTCCATTTTTGTTCAAAGTATCAGTTCTTTCTTCCATTACTGGAGGTAAATCCAAACCCTTCTCTTTCGCTGCCTCCCGTGCTGCCTTGGCACGCAATTCGATTTCCTTCTTTTGTTTGTTTTCTTGATCTTCAACAGCTCTCTTCATATCTGTCGGACTTACCACTACACGAACATCCAATCCATCTTCTCTCGTAGTATCAACAAATGCCTGTCCATCATCATTGTCAGTTTCTGGTGCAAGCTGCAACGCTACATGTCCCATCCGTCCAGCTCTAAAGTCTTGTAGTATCTTTCTTGCTGCATTCTCGGGATCACCCTTGCACTTGTTATCAGCAACAATGAAGAGCATATCTTCACCAGTTGGGATACGATCTTGATTAGCTGCCGCAAATGCCATCCATGTGCTGGCTGATCCGTCAGTATTCTCGGACCCCCAACGAGCTGCAATCTTCTGCTCTGATAATGGCTTCATTGGGTCAAACCCATATCTTTCTTTACATCGTTGTTGCCACTGAGGCGCTGCTGTTGTTTCTTTGCCCATCAATACGAGGTTTTGAATTCGATCACACAAGTATGCGGCGACTGCTTGGTTATCGTATGCTCCAACGCCTACACTATTACATGCTGCCAACAGCAATGCATCATTCTGATCTAGCATATCTGAGGGTATAATACCGGGACTATCCAAGAGTTCAAACCCCTTCTTTCGTATATTGTTACTCCCATTGTTGTTGCGCGTACTACGACTGCCGGCACCAGACGCTGATGTGGAATACTTTTCAGTGGCTACTCGTATCCACTGGAGTGAGCGTGTAACTCCGGGAGTGTTGGCAGTGCGAGCTCGTTTCCTTCCAATCAAACGGTTAATCAGTGCCGACTTTCCAACATTTGGAAATCCAATAATACCAACTCGTAGTGGTCGATCATTCAACCCTCTCCTATTCCGACGTTCATTTACATGTCTCCCAGCTCGATAGACAGCTCGTGATATTGCATGTGTACCCTGGCCCCGTTTGGCATCTACAAACAATACCTCTTCCACTCCATCACCAAAGTCACCAACCAAACTGTTACTATCACTATTATCCTCTTCGTCGTTGTATTTACTTCGTTCTTTCTTCAATTGTATATTTCTATTCCTCTCTTCACCGCCTAACTTTTCATCCCATCGATCTGCACCAAGTGCTAAATAGGCACTCTTCCATTCTTCTCTACTTCGTGTAGTAACTGTATCAACTCTTGTTAATACCACAACACGTGGACGACCCGCAGTCCATTTACCAACCTGCGGATGTGCCGTAGCCTTGGGAGCACGAGCATCTCGTACTTCTATAACAACATCTACTGACTTTAATGTTTCAGATAATTGTCGTTCGGCTTTAGCAATATGTCCGGGGTACCAATTCACCTTTGGACGTTGATATCCTGATAATGAGAAATCATTTGGATTTTCTTTTTGATCTATATTAGAGTTTGATGAATAATTAAGTGATGTTATTATGCGTCCTCCTGCTATTCTATTGTTATACTTGTGTGGTGCTACTACAGATTTAGTTGTTGATGATGTTGTTGAAATGAATGCACAATTCGCTGCTCGAACTCGTACAGCAGCTGATAGTAGTGAAGATACTACCATTATTGACCGTGTTATTATCCAACCGTTCATTAATATTGTTCTTCTTCTCTTATTATTGCAATTAGTATGTGATCTTGATGGGTTGGTATGTTGATGTGATCGTGATGGATTTATAAATTCAAGGCAACACATCAATAGAATGTAGTATAATATATTGTAATACTACTTTAATGACGCTTCTACTACTATAAATCAGAGGTAGTGAGGATTTTTAGTGCCAAGGTTGATTGGTGATAGATGAGTGTGGGGTTCGTGCTTTGGGCTCTGGGTTGCTTAGTAATATCGCCAAATTTCTTTCAATTCGCAAGGAGGTGTTCTACTTCTACATACGCTGTAGGCTGTAAGGCTGAGGATATCCTATGAACACAATTGTTACGCGGTAGCTGCAGGCTTCTTACCATCTATCTGATCTAACAATTCCTAATCACAACAACGTATGCGATCTAAGCACTATCCCAAATCCAATCAATCATTTCCCATTTAGTTATCAAAGACTCCCAATTGCAATAAAGTGAGAAACAACAACACAACAACAAAAAGCACAAATCAAAAATTAGCTGCCCAAGATAAGCTCTAGCCTTCTACGAAGCCTGGATAACCAAACTGATATCATATTTGGATTTGCAAATGACAAAAGGGAAGAAGTTGTGAATATTAATCTGACATATAAGAGACAAGAAGTGTGTGGTAGAACATTATAATACATGCGGCGGACAGCGGAAGATAACACATAATCTCCAACATACGAAGGTGATATAATTTATCATATTATCATGTCGTTTGATGTACCACCGTCTTCTTCTAAAAGGATGACTTTAAAGTCAAATATTGAAATACTGGGATCATTACTCAAGAATAATACTGGGCCCTCGTCTAAATCTCTCACATCAGATGAGATAGCTGCTTTAGAGCAACTACATTCTTCGATATTATCATCTTTTTCTGATGAAAATAGTACTAGTAGTAAAAGTCTCATGTCAAAGAAAGGTATGAAATCAATGAAATCTATAACTAAGAGTATGAAAGAGAACGAAGAAGATGAAGATTTAACAATTGCCTATAAGGATGTTTTATTATGCAATGGTATAACTGCCGTAGGCATACAGAATGTTGTCCAATTCCGTACAGGTCATTCATCCAATTCAATAAAGACAATACCATTAAGAAACACTACTCGTGTTAGTGGTCATAGACTTGGGAAGATGATTCAATCATATAATGGAAATAAAGCTTCTTATGGATTGCGTATAAGTGAGTTATCACAGTCAGATAGGGGTTCAGAATTGTCTCTATCTGTAAGCAGTTATATTCCACCAGAATGGACAAAATTAACAACAACAGATGTCAAGACTAGGCTTACAAAGTTATTATCATGGGATAATCTTGCCAATTGGCAATTTAGTATTGTTGAGGTCTCCCGATTGACTGACCATCCTTTACTGTTTGTTGGATGGGTGTTATTCTGTGAACCTATACCTTTCTTCATGTGTGAAAGTACTACAAAAGACGAAGAAGATAAAGAGCAAACACCATATCGATATAGATTTGCAGAATATATCGACATCAATCCTGAACAGATATGTAACTTTTTACGAGAGATTGAAAGCCGGTATAATAGTGATGTTCCATATCACAATAATATTCATGCGGCCGATGTTACACAAACATTGCATTGCATTTTTCAAATGATGGACCAAGCTGAATTGATGCGCATCTATAGTCCCATGACAATCTTTTCACTATTGCTTGCCGCAACCTATCACGATGTTGGTCATGATGGATATAATAATACTTTCCATCAAAATGCATTGACACCATTTGCTATCCAGTACAATGATGTCTCTGTATTAGAAAATATGCATAGTCATATTGGAAACTCTTTACTGTTTGGAGAAGAGAAACGAGATGAATGGGATCTATTTGGATCATGGCCAAGAGATGCACAAATGTCTGCCCGAAAAGTGATGATATCTGGAATTCTTGGAACAGATATGAGCGGTCACTTTACACATATGGAAGAGCTTAATGCAGTTGTAGAAGAAGTGCATCGATTGCAACTTAAAGAGTTTGGTACTGATGAAGAGCAACCGATTTTGTCGATACTGAGTGCAAATCTTGATATCAATGAATCTTGTGATGAGCAATCGCAACCACCAAAGCTCGTTGAGGAATGTAAAAAGTTAGCGGATCTCTTGTTGATCTTCCTTTTACATTCCGCAGACGTATCAAATCCAGCCAAAAGGCAAGATGTTACAATATATTGGGCTGAAAAGGCACTATTTGAGTTCTTTTTGCAAGGTGATAGAGAGAAGGAAATGGGTCTACCTGTTTCACCTCTTTGTGACCGGACAACAGTAAAGAAGCCTGACTCTCAGATTGGTTTCAGCAAGTTCGTGATACAGCCCGCTTTTGATCTGTTGGCAGAAATTATACCAAGAGTTAATGAGGAAGTTATACCTATAATACAATCCAATTTGAAATATTGGAAGAAAGAGAAATCGAGACATATTGTACAATAAGTGTAAGGTAAAGTAAAAGTTATCAACAATCCTTGCTATACCATACATGTCCTATCACTTTACTCAATTGCCCTTCTCAAATTGAACAGGAGCTGTGCGTGCTGCTCCTCCAGCCGCTGCCTTATCACCCTCTGCTCCACCGAATCCTTTATCAGCAACGAATTTACTAGTAGCACCTCTCTTCAACCTATCATACTGTGCGTCGGCATCTTCGGCATTAACGTCTCTTGTTGGTCTGTAAATACTCGAGCTCGACACGCCTTCTCTATCAAACATGGGACGAGAGTATGTATTATATTCATCATCGCCGCCAAACCCTGAGGATAAGCCTGCATTCTGATCATATAATCGTGAATCAACACCTCCCGCACCTCCAGCACCACCAGAACCGGTGTGCGTGCCCAATGCAATCTTCTCCGATATATCTCGATCACCTTCCAAACGACGTTTCTTTTTAAGATCCTCTTCTGCCCCATCATCTTCGGCAGCCATACCAGCTCTTTCAAGACGGTATTCCTTCTCACGTTCACGACGGCGTTCGGCCCTTAACCGATCACGCTGGATACGAGCACGTTCATCTTCTTCATTATTATTATTGCTTTGTGATTGTTGATCATTGTTACTACTTCCTCGTTGTGTGACACTTTCTACTGAGTCATCGTCATTCTTATCATCGTGCTGGACACGAGCTGATGTACCCTGATGTGATTCCTCCGCCGACATTCCCTGTTGAATTGGAGCTGTGGTCACTGCTCCTCCACCACCACCACGCTCCATCCTAGCCTTATTCGCCAATTCACGCAATTCCTCTTCTCTTCGTTCTCTTTGATCTAATACCAACCGTTTCTGAACAGTGGCACGTGTACGAACTTCCTCTCTAGCCTGTCGTTCGGCTACATATAAACTTTCTGACAATACCGCAAAGTTACTATTAATTGTAGCATCATCCCTCAATCCTCTACCATCCGCGGCTAATCGTTTGTCTAATGGGATTGTATATCCTCTTGTATTCTTCCAATTTGATATACATGCGGGGACATTCCATGCCTCACGTTCCTCCTTACTTAATTTCTCAGGAGGGGCGTGCAATACTGGCACGGGATCCTCGGCCGGTCCACGAGGTGCCTTACGATGCATATGCTTCGGTGGTTGCATGGGATCAATTTGTGCTGGTACCATACGAATAACACGTTGTGATGCTTGGGGATTATATCCCGGTGCATTTTCATTGGGCGTATATCGGATAAATTGTGTACGTTCATGCGCGGTGGCAGAATCTTTAGCAGCAGTGATAGCCGATCCGGTTGGTTTATCCATTGCCACCTTTGATGAAATAAGTGATGCCAATGCACGTTGTGTCCGTTCTGCTGTTGATAATTCATCATCTTTTGTTGGTAATGCAATATCCTCCTGAGTTGGTTGAAATCCACGTAAATCTGAATGTTTTGCATATACCTTTTTATTTGCATTAGTTCCGCCGGTAACGATTGCATCATAGGATACTTTCCCACTGGCATCAACCGTTGCTGATAATACATCTTTTGTTATTATTGCACGTCCTTTGGGGTTATTGTTTAAATCAGATGCGCCCCCACTACTACTTTGCTTTTTGATATGAGGATTTCCTAAATGTCTTGGATATTGAGCAACCTAATTATTTACACAATATAAAAACAGTATAAATAATATTGAAATAATAATTGTGAGTATATAATATCATTGTATATTATGCAAACCATTTTAACAACACAATAATATATAATTAATATGTTAAGTTTGCATAACAAAAATACACTTACATGTATCTCGGGAAAACTCCCACCATCATCAAAATCAGCAGTAGATCGAGGGACGAACATACTCTTTTTATTTATTGGTAATTTACGTTCCTCGGGTGATAGTTTCGAGAACCGTAATGCTGCATTACATCGTTCTGTATAAGATGGGACTTTATTTTTCTTAGTTGGTGAAGTTGTGGTTGTGGTTTTAGTGGTTGTTGTTGATGTTTGGGATACAATTGCAGTGGTATCATTAGAAGTGGTATTAGCGCCACCGATAGATCCAATTTTATTACCCGATCGGGTAGGAGCTGGGAGATATAGGGATGCCATCGTATCGTCGAAGTGTTGATTATTAGAAGTGGTGTCCAGTTTTCAGTTAGAAAACTCCTGAGTAATTTAGTACCTCATAAAAGGTATCCGCATTCGACTGTGCCCATATACTTACTTGAGCAGTCGTGGTCAGAACTATCCGGTGGCGAATCTCAAAGGGCACTATTATCAATTGCTCTTGCTCTCAAACCAAAGATACTCTTGGCTGATGAATCGACGTCTGCGCTACCTAACGATATGAAGCTAAAAGTTGAATTGGAATTGAAAAGAAGTGGTGTCACAATCATAATGATTTCACATGATCAAGAACAAATAAACAGGCTCGGTACAATGCGACTAAGTTTGGCTGCAGTTTGATGAGTAGTATAATCATAATATCTGTAGTAAATAATATGTAAATATGAATCAGAATTATAGCATGAGACATATCCCTCAAGATGTTTACCTCTTCAATTTAAGTTAAGCTACACATGTTGTAGCTTGGTATTGTTTGTCATAGCCATCAACCTCTTGGTCGAGTTCTTCCCAGCTTTCTTCGAACAAATCTCCACTTATAATACGCCGTGCCATTGATAACTTTGGCTCTTTGTGTTCTGGATTATTGCACAAATCTATAGTCATCGCTTCTGCCTTTGTCTCATCGGAACACCAGGATTCACACCACAACCACTTTTGAGGCAGGGAGAATATCCGAACATCATGTTGTGCATAGTTTGGAAGATCCTGATCAAGATTTGCAAGGCTGTTCGGGTCTGCAGAAAGACTCTGGTATATACTTCGGAGCTTGTCGCCAACAAGTTCACGTCTAAATCGTTCAAGATCGACAACATATAATGCTGAGATATGATACGGCTTTCCTCGAAGGTGTGAATTCCAAAAGCCAGTCTTCCAAAATGCATATCCAAGGTTCTCTATTCTAGATTCACACATTGGTGTGTACCCATACGGTGCTCCTTCCAAGTCTAGATTCCACAACTCAGTCATGTCACCTCTGACTACTTGATCTGCATCCACATAGATGATCTTCTTCACATCAAGAGGGAACAGTACGTCTAAGAAGAGGATTTTATATCCCCATATTATCCGTTGCTTCTCTGATTGACTCCTTAGCCATTCTGGCCACTAGACAATCGAGTAGGAAGAAGAAAGAGAAGTGGAGAATGAGTATCACTACTTCTTTCTTCGACAACAAAATATACATCGAGTGAAGCTGCTTACCTTGTATGTTACAAACTCTACTTGGCATCCGATTTTATCGCCCATGTACTTAGCAGATGACTTGAAGGATGGTGATAGGAACTAGAAAGCAAAGGTTGGATGTTAGAAGACAAAATGATACATGTGACATATAAAATTGCATGAGCTTCTTACATTCTCAAACAACCAGAACTTTACTGGTGATGATGTCCGCTTAGTAACAGATAGCATCATGATTTTGAGTAAACGTTCATACGCATGACCGGTGGCTAGAGAGAAGACGTGAACTGTCTCTTTCTCATCTCCTTCCTGAGTTGTAGCAAGACTCTCTTCCTCGTCAAAAATACTCGCATCTTCATATCCCTCTCTTCGGTTAACTAAAAGAAGTCTTCCTTGATTAGTGAAGTCCTTCATTACAAGTGTTTTTGAGGTACTTTCAGAGGAATTGGCGTTCTTTGCAAGCTTTATCTTGCCTCTCTGTGAAACAGTTCCTTCTACAATATTGTATATTTCTGCGCCTCTCGACTTTTCCGCGATGCGCAGATCCCACACACCAGGGTTGGCCCGAAGCTGCCAATATCCTACAGTCTTCATGACAAGTGTATCGGTGTGTTCTGTTGCTAGTTGTTGATCTGAGGAGTGAGAAGATATCTGTTGTGATCCGTCTGACTGTACCTCTGCTATTCCTTGAGTATCAGAGTTTGTTTTCGATCTATCCAAAGTCAATTTTAACCCATTCGGTGGGGTGCTCTTATTTACATCATAACATTGTCCAAACAATAATAGACTCTTGAGGCCATATTCAATAGTCGATAAACCAGTACCATTGTCACCACATCCTACTTGAGAGTCACATCTTAGATTATCACTATCTTGAATGGCATTTGCCTGTTGTACATCCCATATTTCAGGCACGTCCATTCGAAGTGTTAGGACATGATTGGTTGGTAAGTTTTGAAACAATGCTGTGGATGAGGTACTATCTCCAACAACAAATCTGTAGTAGCTGGAAAGTGGAACATCATTGCTGACTACTTGACGAGGTGCTATCACTAGCCGCAGTGGTAGCTTCAAGACATCACGGATGGCCAAGAGTAATGGTGCTACTCGTTGAGTTGGCTCAGTCAACGGGTCCAAGATAACTGATACCTTTACTTGTAGATTCCTGGTAGAAGAAGAGTCTTCATTCCAAGACAAGTAAAGTGGATTGTCATTGATTTGAAGGGAATCAAATGTTGCAGCAATATCTTGTGTTTTTGATGTTGACGTTGATGATAAAGACATGGCTTCATTAAGAATAGCTGCGACAGTACCAACCGTATTGTGAATGATAACATTATCTGCTTCCTTCTTTGATGTAGTATCTTGATGGAAATGTGGTAACATTATTTTGGTGATTGCATGTGTTCGATCCATCTCCATGTTGACAAGCATGCTCAGATCGGAGGTACTAATTGATGAATTTTCTCCGATTGGTACATAAACTCGTCCATTTGCTACATAAAAGTTCCTATCTTCACCTGCTGTAACCTTTGCCACAGGACATGACATCTCTCCCTTTGCCATATTAACCATCTTGTCAAGCACATTGGCGTTGATATCTTTAATCTGACCTATAAATGTAATTGCATCTTCAACAGTATTGAATGAAGCGTCGATAATGGCTTTTACAAGCTTGTTGATATCATCAGGGTCAAACTGTGACGCAACACAGAAGACCTTTGCCAGTACTTTTGATGTAGGTGTGGTAGGCGTGGTTGAGGGAAGGAGTCTAAATGCCAATGAAGTTGATTTGGTATCATGCCATTCATCTGGAGGAGAAGACATTACGTCAAGAAGTGATACCGCAGCCTCTAAACCAACACTTGTGTTTAGATCAAATACACCCTCAATAATGAAAATTGCATCAATCTTGTTGTACTCTGATAATAGTGGTGCCTTGGGAAGAATGAGTGATTGCCAAGTCGATTCAGGAGAAATCAAAGTGTATTCTGCAGAACCGCTCTCTTTCAGTAGTGGGTGGAACTGTTTATACACTTTATCTCCTTTCAATACGGTAGCATATATCGATCGAGGTGCAGTATCAGTAATCACTCCCTCATGTACTAATTTCATGATATGGCCATTTTCATAAGAAAGGATCTCATTAACGCCTGCTCCAAAAGCCTCCATGTCAGAACCATCAGGTAGAGGTAACCCATTGAAGAAGCTCATGCCTGGTCGGAGTAGTTTGTCAGCCGCATATTGGACTGCCGATTCATATGTGGTGTCGTTTGGTTTACTTTCATCACTGCTAATGCCTCCTGATTTGACCAGGTCTTCCAGCTTAGTCTGTACACTATTCATCTGATGACTCTGAACGACGCCAATCTCCATCAATAATGATAGATGAATACCGAGATATTCTGTGATTGATAAATCATCTCCTTCATATTGAAACAAATCATGTGAAACTTGAATCAAGCATGAGATGGCTACCATACCACCATACTCCTTTGATATATATTTTTGCAGTATGAAAGAATCTCGAGCATTAAAACTGCGGTTTCCTTCATTCCAAGGTTCGACCGGTGATGCTAATCCTTTTGAAACGTCCTCATTATTAACGATCAATACGCCCAGTCTGAGAGGAAACTGGCTGTTCAAAAGTTGTCCAATCATGTTGAAAGCAGGCGGTGTAGTCCCATCTGCAGGATCAATAACCATCAACATGGTAAAGAGGTTTCGCCGCACTGTCGGTGCACCACCAAATTGAGATCTATACATCATTTCTTGTATTGATGTAGGCCAGCTTCTGTATCCTGGATCTTTTTCGATATCATTCAAGTATAGTACAGCATTCTTACCCCCTCTGGCCACATCAATTCTTATCTTTTCTTCTGTAGGGGTGTCATCTGACATGCCAAACATATCCATTGGATCTGGCTCATTTGTCAAGGAGCTCTCGTCTTGATCATCAAAGCCTTTCTTCCCCATTTGTTTCAGTTCCTCAATCCCCAAGTCGTATATCTTTCTAGCTGACTGTAGTGCTTGCCACTCTTCTTCTGATTTGTCCTCATCTCCTCCTCCTAGTAATGACAGTGCATTCTTCAACGTTGGTCTGACCTTTAGCTCCAGCTCACGCAATCGCTTGTCCTCTGATCGTAACACATCAAGAAGTTGGAATACATTAAATGATGGGCGTTCAACATCTACCAAACGACTGTTTACAAACAATCCAAAAGCGGCATCACCCCAACCAGGAGAAACGGCACCCACTTTCGTTGCCAGACTGGATGCCTCTTCTGCTAATTGTTCGTATGATTCAGGCACCTTGACATTAACCAACGAGTGAGCCACAGATGGAAGATTCTGGGATACACCTTTTAATGTTTCTAATGGATCATTTGATGCTGTGATTACAGTTGTCGCTTGAAGAGATAACGGACGGCGTTGCCAAGCCGGTGGAACTATTGATTCTGAACGGAGTTGAGTTGGATGTGAATGTATCAAGGCAGTCTGCAGTGATTGCACATCAGTTGGAAGCGGATCATTATTGTCTTCAAGTCTTCCTAACAACGTATCAAGATTCACGCCAGCTAAATATTCATCTCTAGCTGGATCGTCAGGATGGTGTCTTGCATCTACAACATCTAGCTCATCTTTTCCGTCGTTTGTCTTATCATCTGAACTCCCTTCATCAAATGCCTTGTACTCTAAATTTCGAATGTCCAATCGCACTCCATATCCCTGTAAAGCAGTTGGTATTGCTCGTGATGATATGTCTTTTCTCGATTTCATCTCTTCTTCGTATGGAATGTATCCCATGTGTCTTACGACAAACCGAACCTGAGAATCTTTCAATGATTGATAGAGTGATGCAAATGCTGTAGTTCCAACTTGACCATACAAAATGGCAATAATATTGACATCATTACTTTCTTGAGTTGCTGTTGTTGGGTAGGCTGACTCGTCTGGAAGTTGCATTAGCATACTAGATGCTGCTGTGCTCTCTGTGTCTGCATTCTCATCCTTCGACTTGAGTGCATCTATCGCAGCTGATAATAGAGATTTATCCAAAATCACTTGTTTAGCCAATACTTTATCACTACCATTGTCATCTTTGATAATACGTGATATAACAACAAATGCCGCTGGAAGGTTATCATCAACTTCATCATTATTATTGATATTGTACAAGCCAAATGATATTGTTGCATCTCTAGCCAATGAACGGTGCATCTCACAATGTGGACTATGTGCTCGAAGTGATAATGACATTGGTAGTAAGTTACCATCTAATGTTGATGATGAATCTGATAATGCAATAGAAGCTGCCTCGAGAGCAACTTGTGTAGAATTTTGCATTGTCCAATCTATATCTTCATTACTATTGACCCAATTATCTAGAGATGGGATAGGCTTTTCTACCAATATATCTAAATATTTCCATGAAAATCTAGTTTCTTTCATTGTATCTTTATCATTCTGATTCTTCTTATCCTTCTTACCAATAGAACTAGCATCTATATAAGCCCATGTTTCACAGATCGGTGAAAAGATTGTCGTTGGCCAATTATATGCTTTAACTGAAGCTTCTATATCTCTCCGCCCTTGTGAAGTTAATGGTTTATTAGCTGGTATAGTATGTGTATATTTATCATTATCAAAGGATGAGAGTGACCGACGTTGATTTGGAGAAGGTGTTGCATCATTGTCATTGGCAGCAGTACTGTCTTCAGTAGTATCACTACCAAAGAAAGACCAACAGTGCACTACGTCTGATATCAAACATACTGAATAGATAAATATAAACAATATCAGCCGTATGGGCGGCCTTTGCAATGCTGTGGCGACCATTATAGTAAGTGCAACCGGCGCTACTGTTCTAGACTACTAGTAAACCTAAAGCTCACTGTTTCGCCCAACAGCAATTGATTAATTATAGTAAGTGGCTGTACTAACAACACACTCGATAAGTATCATGATATCGATTGCTAGAACCGGTCACCGGCCACCGGTATCCTAAAAACACTCTTGCTCTCGGGAAATTTCGCGTGTGAACAAACAGTAAGAGTTGATGGTGCAGGCAGGGTCGATAATAGAAGATTAAATTAATAGAATATAGCATTGTCAATGGAGGTAACACCAACACAATTCCGTAGATCGGTTACAAAAGATACGGTCGATACAAAAGAAGCACCGGCACAAGGTAATTGCAAAAATAACGTGATAATAACTCCTCAACAACCGAGCATGATGAGAACACTTGTAAAGCTATCAGAAGAACAAACAAAAGGATTGAATTTCCCACTTGGTTGTCCAGTGTGGTATAATTTTTCTCAAAGTTCATGCTTTAGTGGTCTAGTACAGACTGTTCATTTGGATATAGTTCATAAGAAACTAGTATACACTGTGTCCCGTAAAAAATCTCAATCGAAATCTGATACAAATGATAAACAGTCTTTGGTATTAGATACTGTGTCCGAAGACGATATTTCCTACGCGTTCAATTGCCCAGTTACGCTAACTTCAAAAAGTGATGATGCTGCTGCTGATAATGATGGTGATAATTCTTCAAACAAAAAGATGGCAGGAGAGATTATGTTTGCTGAAAATGTAGAAGTAGAAGATGAAATGCTGTATGTTGTGAAGCTTATTCCTTCTGGGGATGAGGAAGGGGGTGAGAGCCATATTATTCGATTTGAAGATGGTGTAAAAGCTAGTCGATTGCGGTATAGGGAAGTAGTGGCTAAAGCTGTATCTTCTAAACAGCAGCAACAAAAGGATTGTGGACATACCTCTAATGTTGGCGTGGAAGTATCGTCGTCTGAGGAAGAACATTCCTTAGAAGAGAAGTTAGTAGTCCAACAACGCCCAAATCAAGCTCTCAATGTTGGAGATAGGGCTGTGAGTAAAGAGCAATGCAGCAGCAGTAGTAAAAAGAAGAAGCTACAGAAGAAACCTCAACCAAACAAAAAGAAGGCTGAAATCAAGTACAAGCCAAGAAATAATAACCACAAGAACTCATACTACGGCCCATCAATGAATTCCAAGGCCAAGTTTCCAAGGCGTAATGTCCGTGATGAGTTTGGAAGGATGCCCCAGAAGAAGGAAGGGAACAAGAACCTTGGAGGACCGAAGAAAAATGCTGGCCAAGACCACCAAGTCCAGGCAAGCCTTGGAGGTGGTGCATCATCTAGTCAAGCATTCAAACAACAAAAGGTGGAAAAGACTGAGAAGGCACTGCCCATCAAGTGGGAACCACCAGCAAAAGAACAACAATCCTGTCTCCATTATGAAAATGATGGGGCTATTTGAAGACTATCACTGTAGGTGATAGCCGCTGCTTTGTGCGTGCACATAGAGAGTCAAGCTGCGACTGACAATTGGATATACTATATATAATACATTTGTTGTAATCCCAACCCATAGCTGCAATATGTTGTGCTGTAAATGAACTGATATTTGGCCAGACACATGGCGTCTTCATCCCGTCCTTCCTCATACCTACATCAAAGTGACAACCCCTAACTAGAACCAACCGTAGGCAACACCCATCCCGTTCAATGTACCGCTAAGAGATCGGCGCTCTATAGCTCCTCTCAGGAATACCACCCTATATCCAATGTCATCCCTTCAATTTACCTTCCAACACACCAAAAAAAAAAAAAACAATCCCTAACCCCAACCAATTCCTCCCTGAAAAGAAAAGAAACAAGATAATCACGCAAACGCAAAGAGTTCAAATTCAACGAATCAATATACAACTGGTCTATTTATTTTACCATCACAGAAAATGAATGATGTTTAGACTGACATCAAAAAATGTCCAACAATCAATGCTGAATTACTTCAGCGCCTAATCCAACCATCCATCCACTATCTACAATGATAATAAATATCATACTAACGAAATTATAATGCTTATTTAAGCTTCTTCTTGGGACGAAGCTGAGATGAATGTCCACACTTCTTCTTCCTGCAGTTAGTAGCCTTGGGTGGTAAACGTGCGTAGCACTTACGGCAGATGGACTTCTCACAGTTGTATTTCCTTGCAAGCATGGCAAGGGATGGGTCATAGACACCTCCACGAAGTCTCAATACAAGATGGAGTGTAGACTCCTTCTGGATATTGTAGTCTGATAATGTACGTCCATCCTCAAGCTGCTTACCAGCAAAAATTAAACGCTGTTGATCTGGGGGAATACCCTCCTTGTCTTGAATCTTCGTCTTGACATTATCGATGGTGTCGGAGGGTTCGACATCGAGTGTGATGGTCTTACCCGTTAGGGTCTTTACAAAGATCTGCATGGTTATATTCTTACTAATACTGCTGTTATCAACAAAACTCAACAAAATACTTTTGCTTTTGATGCTCTCTGACTCGGTTTCTAGTGAGTGCAACCAGAGTGCAGCTTTTTGAAGTAACACCGGTAAGAAATTACATATCGACGACCATTCAAAAAGGACCACCATCAATTGTGTCATTGAAATGAGTACTATGTGTGTAAATTCAATGATAGTGCAAGATTCATAGTGCAAGTTCATCGAACAAGTCAGTAAATAATTTGCCCTCTCAACTCTTAGATAACTATCAACAGCTTATACCGAACGATGATATCAAAAACATGTAACTTTGTTCGAGTATTATTACTTCTCACATTATACTCATTATTATCAAGTAGCATTATATCGGTAGTTTGTGCAACAAGTAGTGAGTTATCAGTTCCACCACCGCCACCACCAAGTTTCTGGGGTTTGAAATCCAAGACTGCATTGGTAACTGGGGGTACAAAGGGTATCGGTGAGTGAAAGATTTGCAAATGAATTTGTGCATATTACATATTTGCATGAACATGATACATACAAACATATATGATATGATATGTGCTTGCTCATATGTATGTATCAAGATAGATATATGTGATATGATATGTGCTTAACAAGCATAACTCATGCATTTCCATCTTGAATACATATTGATCGCAATGCAGGTGCTGCAATTGTAACTCAGCTTTCATCACTTGGCTGTACTGTTCTTACATGTAGTAGAAATGGAGCGGATTTAGCCGATCGTCTGTTTGAGTGGAGAGATCAACATGGATTAGATGTACATGGTATTGTTGCTGATGTATCCACTCCTGAAGGAAGAGAAATCTTAGTAAAAGAAGCTGAAAAGAGATTTGGAACATTAGATATATTGATCAATAATGTTGGTACAAATATACGCAAGCCATCTGTTGACTATACAGAAGATGATTATGATTTTATCATGAAGACGAATCTACAATCAGTGTTTGAGTTGACAAAGTTATGCTATCCAATGTTAAAGAGATCAGAAAAGCAATGGGATAAGAAGTTCTCGCATGATGAACCTTATGATACTTCTTCAGTTGTCAATATCGGAAGCGTAGCTGGTGTTACATGTATAAAGAGTGGAAGTGTCTATGCAATGACTAAAGCAGCAATGAATCAACTAACAGGAAACTTGGCTTGTGAATGGGGGCCTGATGGCATTCGAGTCAACTGTGTAACTCCTTGGTATATTAATACTCCTCTTGCCAAGCAAGTCTTAAAGGATGAAGCTTACAAAGCGTAAGTTTGTGAGATGTTATAGTGAATAAATATCGATATCAATGATTGTCTTAATACTCACTTTGCTTTTGCAACTTTCATCTTTACAGCTCGGTTCTAGAAAGGACGCCATTAGGCAGAGTCGGAGAGCCGTGTGAGGTTGCTAGTTTGGTAGCATTCTTATGTACGCCAGCTGCAGGTTACATAAGCGGCCAAGTGATGTCAGTAGATGGAGCCTTTACACGAAACGGCTATTACGACAAATATTACTAAACAAGAGTATAGACTGCATACAGATTTATCAGACACGTATACATATAACACTAACTTATTTCACGACTCTCGACTTTAACACGCCAATACTCATTACTACCTTCATTGAACAGTGCCATACACAGAATCATCTCGTCGAGGATTGTGTATACCACAAAATGCAACTGGTATTATACTTGTCTTATCCTTGCCATCAGCTTCTGTTCTTGTTAGTTGAACCAATTGAAGTGTATATTCCTTGCAAAGCTTTTTGTCAGCTTCGCCAAGTTCAATAACACCAGATTTCTTCTCATCTGCATTCTGGTCACTATGACGAGTTTTTCGGGTCTTTACTGACTTTGCTTTACCGCCCTTACTGTCATCAACTGTACACTTGGATGCTAGAAGTGCACACATTGGATGAAAGGTCACAAAGCAACCTCGTGCAGCGCATCTCGTTAGGCCGACTCCTCCGGTTCCACAAATGGCACAAACATTTGACAATGGTGAACCACTTGGAAAGTGTTGTGAGAAAGATGAGTTTTCATTTGACGTTGAGACGTTACTAGTGACATCAGGACCACTCCATACTCGACAAACTTCATGAGACCATTGACTGTTGGAGTCGCCCGGACCCTGTGACATTGCACCGCCACGATGAGGACATAGGGAACATTTAGGTCCGGGTATATTAGCATTCCTAGTCACAGTATTGTCTTCTGTATTGGCACTTGATGATGCACCAACATCTCCATCAGTAAAACGTATAGGCATCCGTGGTTGTCGACGAGGTTTCATTTCCGTGTATCGGCAGCAAACAGCGCATTGCCATTGTTCCGATTGGCCATTGGAACTATTCTCTCCATTAGTTGATGACTCGTTTGGAGTAGAGAACTCTCCCTTGTCGAGACAGCAATTCGAGTGTGCCAAGAGCCCACATGAGACACATTCTTGTACTCCTTCTCTCCCTTCACCTTCATCACTCCAACAAACAGAACACTTCTTTTCATCATCAGATTCTTGGTCTGATACTTCCCGGAGAACTCGATGAACTGCTCCTCCGCTCATATTACCAGCATTTAAGCAAACAGTTCTAATGAGCCCATCCTCCAATGGCACGCAAGCGAATTGGGGAGAATTGGATTGTTTGATACTATGAATTCCCCCGCCGTTTATTGTTGGTGCTGTCCCTTCCGATGCAGCAGTATCACTAGATGCACTCCTCTTGAACTTCTTCTGAGCAGACTTCTTCTGATTAAACTTGAGCAAAGTTGCAATTATATCACTTCTATCAATATCAGGATGAGGTACCTTAGACCCAAGTTCAAGGTAAACAACAGATCCATTTGAAGTACTTCTATTAAGAGCTCTCTCCTGAGGAGTCTTCCCAATTGAGTGATTGTGTAATGCTGTATCAATTTCATCATCTGTACGAGATTCAGGGCAATGAACACTCTTGAGGGAAGGTCCACTATCATTCTCTGCCTGATTTCGTGTCGATATTTTGCGTTTACGTGAAGAACTGGTGGTAACAGCTGGAAGATCTTCTATTGCCTCTTCCAATATGATTCTTCCATTTAATCTCACGCCAACTTTAACTTCAACTGGTCTTTTACACTTCAATGTGTCAATTCTTTGTCCCGTCAGTAAAGAGTTGAAATTAACTCTATTGCGTGTCGAGGGTAGAAAGGGTTGGTCATCTCCCTGAATGAGGTTACTCCAAATAATCCTAGTCCGACCGACCTCTGTTTGTTTCGATCGTTTATTTGAACTATCCTTCTTTGGATTTGATAGACTATCGGTAATTCTACAATCATAGGAGCCTAGACGATTGGCAAGCCCAGCCTTATCCAGTCTTTTCACCTTGTCCATTGATACAGTCTCCCCAGATTGTATACTCTGTGGGAAAGAGGCTGGACAAAGCATGGGACGGATAACCTTCCGCGTATTCTCTGGTATTTGACCACTTTTGGTTGCAATCACAGACGTTGAGGGGAATAATGTAGACCTTGAGGAAACTCCTCCCACCTTCATTGACATCTTCCATTTCCGTACACAAGATGTTGCTAGATGAATCTGAGTACTAGATCTTGACCTACTCTCTGCCAACTTCATATCACTATTATCAGTGATGTCAACATCAAATCTCCGTTGTTGCTTGTAAGGACGGAGTCCGCCATCTCTCTTTTTCCAATGGTATGGCAAGTGGGATAACATTTCAGCGTTGTTTGAATCTTTTGATATTAGATCCGCTTGCCATTTCTCAGCTAGAGTTACTGAGGTGACAGTGTCTTTGTCATTTACCACTGCATCCATAGAAGATGGTAATGGAACTTGGGTGGAGAGCTCGATAACGCCAGGGTCTTGAGAACGCCTCGCCGCGGCAGAAGTTGATGCAGAATTAGTTTCAATATCATCTGGATTGCTGCTGTAATTACCCCTCGATTGTCCATTCTCGTATCGACCAAACCCAAACGGTCCTTGAAAGTCCCCAAAGGGTGCACGGAGTTCATCTTGACAATGAGTGATAACATCCAAATTATCTATATCCCTTGGCATAGACTTGGCCAGCCTTTGAGGTAATCTTTTAGAAGGATCTGGAAGATGCGCGTTTCATAGTTTATGACGATGAAAGAGAAGTGATTGCAACAAATGTTAGTATATGCGACTTGCAAAAGCAATCACATAAATGCAAACAAAGAAAGTCCAATTCAAATAGCCAAATCATCAACACTTCATATTGAATACACAAATGTGTGTGATAAAACAATACAAACGCGGACTTTCCTGACCAAGGGAAAGAAGGTGGTGCTAAGAACTTTTGATTGATCGTATTCGCATCTTGATAAAGAGCTTGATTGTAAGCAGGACCATCGAGACGGGCAAGGATCTGAACTATTAGGTCGTCGTTGGGGATTTCAACCTTGCTAATTGAACTATCAGAATCACTATTTTGATCTTCTTGGTTCCTTTTGTTTGTTTCTTCCTGTATAGAGGTATTGTTGAAGGGAGATGATTTACAGAGATACAATGGTTAATCTAAAACTTAATAAAGACGTAATTCAGCACGTGGCTGCTGCACAACCAACTACCCCCCTTCTTAGGCCGGCATCCGGAGCATAAAGACAACAACAACGTGCTTACCTTCTTGCCCCCATTAGAATGAACTTCCTTATTGGATTCCATTTTCTATGAAGTGAATTAACAAATTAAGGAACAACTAACTTTAAAACGCCAATTCCCTTAGAACTACACCCACTAACACTAATCCTAAACTTTCGAACTAAATCCAATAACACTAACCCTTATCCAAATTGTTTATCTGTGCGCTTAAAGGCGTATCTGCAAAGTTAATGTTGCCTATTCTGACAAGATTGTTAAGATTGTTCAAGTTTGAGGGTCCAAATCCCCTGTATTGAAATTTTAAGGAAAGGTTAGATTAAGGAATACACAAACCAGAAAGATAACACAAATGCCTATTGAATAATGGGGGAAGCAATACCGTACTTCCGTAAAGGGTGTTCCAATCCAAGGATTAAGAAGTTGCAACACAATAGCCTAAAAGTTAGGCAAATTCACTTAAGTTCACTACCTAAGAGTTGACTTACTGTGATGTTTAGATGTGTTATCCTACTGAATTCGAACCAGCTCGTAAATAAGATGCCACAGGTATTTATCAAACAATTAGAGAGTTCCTTGCGTATATATATTGACTCTCCGTCTATCACTGCCTATTATAAGTTGCCTAAGTCCTTACTAAGAAATTGTGTATGATATGAATCTATCTTTCAATGTAGACACATATCTTAAAGTGGGTATCCTCCACGGGCGGACATACTAGCTTCTTGGCAGGCGAATTGCAATAGTATCATTAGCATTAAGTATATTGCATTAATCTAGCATATTGCACTAGTCCACTCTGTAGGCAATCGCTTATTCTAGTCACTGTCCTAAGAGCAATGGCGGCTAAGAGTGCATTCTATAGCTTGTCGTGCTGGGTTATGAACAGCTGCCAGGTCGGTGTCTGTTGCTGTTGTATTTCTGATACTACTTGTGGTACCGCATGTACGCCCCAACCATTAGATGCCAATACTTGAAGTGATTCCTTTGTGCCTATGACATGTGGAAAGTCGACAAGAGTGTCTGCTTCTTCTCTTACCAACTCAATATTTGCAATCACTTCATTTCCTTTTGATTGCTCGTCTTTAAGAAGCTTTAGTATAAAGGCTCCATCTTCTCCCGATATTAAAACCGAAACAGGCAACTCATCTTCATCATTAGATGGATCGTTCATTCCTAGTATTTTCTCACCGCTCATGACAAACAATTCATATGGGTGAGAATTAACAACGATGATACCCTCTGCTTGGCGATGATTTGATGCTTTATTAGTGAACGAGCAATTCCCTCTTTTTATAATTTGCACATGACCATCGTCGTCATCAACTGGACAAGTCTCTAGAGATGACGAGGAAAGCTTGCAGCCTATTTCGTCATCAGGCGGAGGTGGCTTAAGTATCGCCTTGACAACTACGCCTTGTTCATTTTGCTTTATTTGTGTCATCGACGCCTTGCCAAAGAAGGCTGGACTACAGGGATAGTTTGCAATGGGGTGATTCTCTTCCTCGGCTTCACTTGTTTGTCGGTAAATAACGACATTGCACCTAAAGGAGTTACTCTCCATATCAGCCACTAAAAGAGTGTGTAAAGAAGGGAGCGTGTTAGAAGACCAGTTTGTTACTAACCAAACAAGATACAAACAAACCGATAAATCAACTCACCTACAACATGTCTTTGATAGCCATCAGTAATATCATCTTCTGTCGAATCATCCATCAAGGTTGCCTTGTCACCTCTGTTCAAGCCACCTTTCCCCAATTTAATAGTGGACCTATCTAGGGTCTGATAATGCATTGGGGTCGTGACTGTTGACGCTTCCATCTGAGTGAAAGGAGCAGTTTGTACTACCAACACTATTGAAGGAGTGAGTTGATCCAAACTGTGAAAAATAGAAACTTCAATTACTTCTCCTGAGTCGATGTGTCGAACTATAAATCCATCGCCTCCGGGAAATGAGCTCACATCGAACTCGCCAAGAGGAGCACCCATATCATACCGAGTTGAACCTGGGATTTGAGCATTTGTTGAATACTGTATCTTGTCCTTCTTTGTGGGGTTCTCTTTTGATGATGTAGCATCTGGTATGTTGGGACAGCTCTTGCTCTCGTCGACCTTGATCCCATTAGGATAGAAAGCAGTGCCATAGAAACACGCTGATGACAGTGCTGTGTTCATGCGTTCGTCTACAGCATCCTTTTGCCTCAAGATATCGGTTAATAAAGATCTATGAGCAGTATTATAATCTAATGAGCTGCCGTGAAGTGCCATTGCCCATTGCATATCAGGATGATGGTAGTTTGGACAACTTCGTCCGAGCTTATTACCATTGCCTTTACCATGTCTATCAAACTGGTGATGAGCTTGATTCTTCCCTTCTATTTCTGAAGAAAATATCCCAGCATCATCGGATGCTAGTAAAGATGATGCACTTTGAAAAGGCGGCCCAGATTGCAGATTATTGCCATGCTTACTAGCTACGACAACTTGATTTCTCTCGTGTATTGCTGCCGCGTATATACTTTCCTGTGTCTTGGTTGACCACTTTTCATGCTCAAAACTTGGGACAATACTCTCTTTTGTACTGTCGACTTCTTTGGCAGGCAGCACTGCAGTAGATGCTTCAAGCTCATCTTTCGTATCGGTTTCAGTACTAGGTGACAGCCTTTCTTGCAAAAGTAAACGGACTTGCTCAATCTGAGTACTTATGCGGTCATCCTGATCTGTTTCTGCAATGGGAACATAATGGATTGGATGTGCCTCGGTAGTAAATATCCATTCTCGTTCATTATCATTGTGGAGAATGTTGTGCTCGGCATCAAATGTCAGCCAAAGATACTTTATTGTCTCGCTAAGAAAGTAGCTTGGCATCTCATTGTGATGTTGTATGTTGTTGACTCTTTGCTCGGTTTGGGGATCTCGATTGCTCCCTACAAAGTCTAACAATCCGGTTGTTGATGGGCCAACTTTTGACACGGTAGCAAAGCCGCACGGTTTCATGGATAACTTGTGAACAGCATGCAATGCGAAATTAGCGGCCCATAACCAACTTGAGGTATGATGTGTTGAGTTTGTCTTCGAGCAAGGACCGCGGTTATTACCATGCAATCCTAGAGTAGCAAGATGTAAAAAGTAGCAGCTCTCTAGTAACTCGGGTCGCAATGGATGCACATCTCCAACCCCTTCAGTCTTCCAATGCACAAAGTTGAATCTTTCTGGAAGTAGACCAAGATATTCTCGAACGAGGAAGAAACTGTTTAAAGTTGCGGCGGAAGGTGCAAGCTCTCCTACCAATACTTGAAGACCTGGATAGAAGGCCATTAAACTCTCAAATACCTGTCTTACATGACCAGATAGACCATGATTTAAGTCAACGTCCACATACCACTCTCCTAAGCGAGAGTTATCATGAACTCCAGAGTAGACTCTTGAAAACATAGTCCAAAACTCCTCATCTTCGGGAAATAGCAAGTAGTGTTTTATCAGATACTCATAGAAACTATCAGAATTACTACCAACTCCCGAGAGATATTCTTTCCATGCTCCACTTTTTGTATCAATGTGCTTGCCATATAAATGTAATTGAGGTTGCCCTCGTATCCACAACGCTCGTGTGGCTAATTTTGCAGCCTTGCCAAAGGATTTGTCACTAGTGAGACGAGAAAGTAATTCAAACTCCAACGTGAGGGTTCCTGCGCCTGCTAAGCTGGCAACAGTTGTTTCCCCTTTTGGAACTCCGTGAAGTAAGTTCACCGTCCCGTAGGGTATACCTGTTTCTGTATCAAAGGCGAATAGAAGCCTCTTTCCAATATCATGTGCTAATTCAAGAAGATATCCATCATACTGCCACATATTATCTGTTGATTGGATATTCTCGTTGTTGTTTGATGCACATTCTTGCGCATCAGTTTCTTCCCAAACGCATTGACTACTAGCACCACCATTATCTGCATTTAGTGGTGCACCATTGTCTTTGTCATTCGTTCTACTTGATGTCGAATTCAACACTTCCCCATCAAAGCCCCAGACTTCAGTCTTGATGACCACATTTGACATATATGCAATAGCCAATTGATGTGCACTAAGTAATCCTCCCAACACTCTAATCGTTGTCTCGAATAGACTAACATTTGTATTTACAGAAAACAAACCACCTTCTTCTCCTTTGAGTTTGAAACTTGCACTCTTCTTCTTCCCACTTCCTTTGGCAGCTTGAAACTCCTCTTTCATCCTCTCATCAAGGAACCGAAGTCGTTCTACACTTCGAGCAAACTCAGTGTAGTTCCCCATAATGATAAATGTGTCAAGAGTATCAATCAAAGTCAGCGCTGGCACCCTCACAAGGCTAAATGTTCCTGGTTCACAAGTCAAAGGCTTCAATTCGCCAGCAGGAAATGCATTATAAAAGTAGGAGTCATAAGCATGCATAAACATGGACTGAAGAAGTTGTTTATTTGCTTCAATTTGAGATGGCGGCATAGGAGGTAGTGCATCACTAGAAGACGTGCCTTGAAGATATGTCTGTATTAAATGATCAAACTCAGATGGATCAACTGTTGAAGAAGAAGAAGATTGATCGGCAGTATCAGTACTGTTAGCGGCTTCTTCTTTCTTCTCCTTTTCATCGGGACATGTATTGCATGCCTTGACAATATATCGACATGGAACTGGCTCAAACACTTCTTGTATCATAATGTTGCCATCATTTTGAAATAGTTCCTCTAGCATACTTTGTCTACTACGCTCACAGCATTCGGCACTGTATATTACCTTACTCTGACGTTTTTGTGTTCCTTTGCATATATCCCCATCCGTGTAATATTCCACAATCACACCTTGAGGTATTGGAGAATCGATTTCTTTTGAGCCCCATGCATTATTTACAATATAATTGTAGTCTAACGCCCATGGAGGTAAAAATGTACCAAGATTATGAACCGTGGGTATAACAAAGTGTATACTATTCGAAAGTATCGATGTTGGGGGGAGCTTTAATGTTTCTACTGGTTTGGATATGACTTCATCCACATTTTCGGGTATGGTTGATGGTTCTAAATGCAATTGTGATAATTGTTGTTGTGGCGTGAATCGATATGTCCAATGTGACCCACGAGAGAATATGCTACCCTCATTTTTTGTAGCAATTTCTCGTACATTGAATAATGAAGATTGCTGCATTCCCTCGTTCCAATATTCACTAGTAGATGTTGTTGGTATTGTTGTTTTATCTAATTTTGTCTGTTCTTCATCATGCATAAGTTTTTCATAATGTGAACTTACTGATAGGTCATATAAAACATGTCGTCTATTCGACTTTCCCTTGCTGCTACCACTACCAATTTGACTGTTTATGTTACCATCATCTTGCTTTGTAACTGACTTTTGAGTGGTGGCCTGTTGATTGCTATTACTGTTTTGTTTAAAGCTATTAAGAAATGCAGTTAGTTGATCGGGAGTGAGCTCAAACACATTATTACCCGACTTTTTATCTTTCTTATCACCATTATAAAAAGAGGCAAATAAATCAGATAGCTGGGCAGCACTAACAATTGTCAATGTAATAGCAACAGCTATACACCAGAGTTTCATCTTCAGCATGATAGTTTTATTTTGAAGGTGGTGGTATCTCCTTAGGATGAAGAATGGTCACCTACAAGATTATGGGAAGAAATACTAGAGGAACATTAATAAGGAGGTCATATTATATACCATTTTTGCCGCTCTCAATACATACAACAAACAACAACTCATACCCCGCTTCACATCGATGTTATTATAAAGGATACCGGTCACCACACTCTCATAAAAAAATTACAATACCAGTTGTGCTCGGCGGCTTGCTATTACTTATTAGACCAATAGGATGGGCCTTCCTTCGCCTCGCAGTAATGGTAGTGGTGACCTAAGTAGTATATCACGTCAATCATCAAGTATCCTTGACAGTATAACAACAGGAAAGTCCGTGTTAGTATTGTTTTGTCATATAAAACTCGTTCAATATTGTATTGTTGGAAATTGAGTGCTTGCCATGGTTTGCCTTTATTTGAATGTTTTTGCAAGCCGTATGTACTAACAAACATTACAATTATCTCTCTTTCATCTTCATAAACGGGTATATTGCGCATTTTTCCAGAGGGTTGGCTAGAATTATTTCTAAATGCCGCAGAGAAACGCAATTTTTCAAGATGGACCGAGAATATAAATGATAAATCAATAACACACCGTGCGACGAAGAATACATTCGATCGTATCGCCTCTTTACTCCCTGATACTGTTGCTCCGAATGTTATTACTGCCGCTGGCTTTGCTTGTCTAGGTGAGTTCATGATACATACTTTAACTTTTTCCATGCATATCATATGCACAAAAATTATAATGGATTGTATTAATATACTCAACATACAATAAACTATATTTCACCACCACAGGTCAGGCGTGGTATGTACAGAATTTATATGGAGAACTATTTCCAACGGCATGCACATGGTTTGCCGTGGCAAATATACTAGTCTTCTTTGTAACGAATAGTATAGATTCTCGACATGCCGATCGATTACGTCAACGAAGTGCTTTGGGTGAACTATTCAAGTATAGTTGTGATTGCTGTTCGGTAGTATTCTTCATTATATTGGTTACGTACTGCTTGGGTGGAACTAGTAATGTTACACAGTGGTATGCAGTACAGGCTAGTCAATTAGTTATGTTTACCAAACATTTAAGTGCATTCCACAGACATGCAGGTTTACGTTATAATGTATTGACTGGTCCTGGAGAGGTTATTCTAACAACAATAGTAGTATTGGCTTTAAGAGCGATCACTGGGTTGGATTGGTTATTACAAATTTATGAAGTCACACTACATAGATTCATGACGCATCTGGACGATAAACATGATATTGAAATACATGATGGTATCAAGGAAATTATTACCGATCCATACAGGTTAGGTCCAGAGATGATTCAATTACTATATGCAAGTATGTATCTTACAGCATTGGTTAAAACTCTTCTACTTAAGAAAGATCATAACTGGTCTAGGTTTGGAATTATTTTCTGTTTGACAATGCGGCTTATCCCCGCTGTTTTTATACGCTGGGGATTTTATCCAGCCACCAACGGTCTGACGGCAGTAGATGTTGTTGTGGATGGTCTATTCTTGGCGGTACTTACATCGGATGTTACCCTTGCAAAGATGGCTGGGAGAGAAATCCATCCCTGGGTGGTATTAATGTCTAGGTGAGTTACTTTCGTTACATGCTTGTTTATTGTTCTCATCTACAATTATCTCATACTTGTTCATTGCATCTTCACCCCAGTGCTGCAATTCTCAGTCATGCAACAATTATTTTCCTCGTCGTTGTATACTACATTGCGGTGTTTGCCGATTTATGTTCCTACCTCAATATGCCTTTAATGACTGTGTGTCGCAATGTTTACTGTGATGGTGTATATGATCTATGTCATATAGGCCACAAAACGTTGTTCAAGAATGCACTAACATTCGGGAACCGTCTCTATGTTGGAGTTGTGGGAGATAAAGATGCATCGGCTTACAAACGTCCACCGATAATGTCGCATGACGAGAGGTGTGCAGAAGTGGAAGCCTGTAAAAGTGTGACAAAAGTTATTGAGAACTGTCCCTGCTTTGGCCTAACAAAAGAATTCCTGGACTATCATCAAATACATGTTGTGGCTTATGGTGAGGAATATCTTGAACGCTATCCAAATCCAGATGATGATCCATACTACTCGGTGCCAAGAAAACTGGGCATTGCTCGTCCTTTACCTCGAACAAAGGGTCTGTCAACTTCTGATCTGATCAAAAGAATTCAAAGAGCAGCTCCCGCTGAACAAAGAAATGATGCAGGTGGAGATTAGGGAAGAACTTATGCTGTGGTTGTGGAGGGTTGCACATATCTCATGTATAGGGACGTAGCGTGTGTATTAATAAAGTGGATGTGTTGGATGTGTGTTGTATGTATGTCGTGAGAGAGTAAAATGTAAACAGAGTAAAAGATTCTATGTTACACATCTAATATTTAGTCTTCTAATCTGAATCACTATCGGTAACTTCCTCCGCCTTCTCTTCCGCTTCATCTGATGATTCCCCTTCTACATTTTCTTCTGGAACTGGATCTTTCATATCCAAATAACTCTTATCAAAAAAGTGTAAACGAATGTAACCATCCTCGGCACCACTAGCATAAGAGCGTCCATTGGGATTTATCGCAAGGGCATTAATAGGTCCAAAGTGCCCCTTCACTGCACCAAATTCCTCTTCATACACTAAATGGAAGAACCGAGTCTCAAACTTTCCCACCTTACCAGACGTTGTAGTTACACTCATGGCATCCTGACCACCACCCAATAAAATGTGATCTTTCGTTTCTGAAATAACTGCATCGTTCACGGGACGATCTGTCTTATATGTCTTCATATGACGCAAGTCCACGACATCATACAACTTGGCTGTAAAGTCTGAAGAACTTGTGATAAAGAGAGTTTTATCCTGATTAAAGCTCACTCTGTTAATCTTCTTCTCATGGGGAAAGAACTCATCAAGTTCCTCACCGGTCACCGGGTCATACAGACGGATAGAACCATTGTCGAATGTTACAAAGAGAGCCTCATTGAGGTTAAGCCATACAATGTTGGTAGCATTGACACGCTTTCCATCAATCTTGGGCAAATCAATTTCCAACCTAGGACTATCGGGATAGTTTGCTGGGTCGTCATTTTCGGGAGCATCGTAGACTGATATTTGTGCATTATGTTCAACAAATGGGTCGGATATGGTAGCAAACATGTTAGACCCATCAGCCCAGGCTACACCACGAACTGGACCGTGATGTTCAAATGTTTTGATACATTCCCCTGTCTCACAGTCCCATAGTTTGGCGCACCTATTTGATGTATTAGTACATAATGATTTGTGTGGAATATTTAGAAAAAATAGTTGATATGTGAGCTGAGATTTTGACATTACACTTCTCCTACACAACCAATCAACTCAAACTTACGCATCAGCACTAGCTGTTAATACCCTTTTTGAGAAGCGACAACAATCTAAATCCCAAATAGTACCCTTGTGACCATTGAAGGTGCCCAACCTTTCACCATTCTCTGCTCTCCACACAGATGGTATGTGATCTTTAGAGCCAGTGAAGAGTAAATCACCGTCAAAGTTGTACTTGACAACGGTGATGGAACGTTCGTGTCCTTTAAGTAGAATAGGTCTCTGTGAATGTATTGCAGTATATCATAATATATAAGCATTTGTTGAGTACAATAACCACATAATAATTTGCTTGCATTGCAAAGAAACTTCACAAGATGTGCATTTCTCACCATTTCTTAATATTTAAATTCAACTAGAATAATAATCTGTCAATAATCGTGTATAACTATAGAACCAGGGCGATAGTGGAGGAGTGTAGTAGATGAGATAAGAGAGGAGACGGCGTACTAGAGTAAAATATTACAAAGGGTGAATTGGAGGCTACAACGACGGCCAGACAAATAAAAAAATAAAATGGCACTCACTATTCGATGGATTTATTGCTTCATTGCTTTGACCTCGATCACTAGAGATATTATAGCCTTCTTTACTACTATTCACGGCATGTATCTTCTCCAGTTAGTAGCAGCATATAGTATACTACCAGCCATTTCATCATTTAATTCTCCGCATAGACATGTAATATCATCTGACAACCATAGAAGCAGTCTAACCGCTAAAAAAGCAACACGACATGACAATCTCTTTTGGCCATCAACACCACCATCACCTATTGCTGTAGATAGTATAATAGTTTCTGGTGATGATGATGACGACGACAATGTCGTCGACGACGATAATATTCTTGATTTGGCATTGGATTCTGTTGTCAAAATATATGCAACCCATAGGTAAGTTATGATATAGTATGCATGTTTTGCAACTAGAGGTATGCCTTCCTATTCTCAATTTTGCATCATATCTTTGCACTCATACATATACACTAGTGAACCGGATTATCATATCATGTGGCAAAAACAACACCAAACCACGTCTACATCATCTGGCTTTGTACTTAATTGCCCGGGAATTGGTTATAGAGTAATGACAAATGCACACTCTGTAGAATATGGAAGTGTAGTACAAGTACAACTAAGAGGAGATGATGAGAAGCATGAAGCTATAATTGAAGCAGTTGGTAATGAATGTGATCTAGCATTACTAAGATGTGATACTCTATTTGATGACACGGCGACTGCAATGCCATTAGGCCCGCTTCCTTCTTTGCAAGACGAGGTAGAAGTCTTAGGTTATCCAGCAGGAGGAGATTCTCTATGCGTTACCAAAGGAGTTGTTTCGAGAATTGAAATGCAAGAGTATGCCCAAGCTGGCGCTCGATTGTTAGCTATGCAGATAGATGCCGCTATCAACCCAGGAAAGTCCGCGTTAGTATTGTTTTATCATGTGAATTCGTATGTTTGCCTTTATTTGATTGCCTTTACAAGCCGCATGCCCTAACATAAGTTACTACGTCTCTCTCTAATTTCGTTAAACTGTGAAACGGCATCTTCAGGCAACTCGGGTGGGCCTGTGATAAACGAACATTTAGAAGTTGTAGGGGTAGCCTTCCAAGGGATAGACGAAGATAGTGTTGAGAATGTAGGGTATGTGGTACCTTCTAGTGTTGTATTACACTTCCTCGAAGATGTCAGGAGGAACAAACAATATAAAGGCTTTTGTCACTTGGGGATAGAATGCTCATTTCTCGAGAATCAAACATTTCGTCAGTACCTAAAGCTTGATGATAAGGAAGACGCAACAATAATAAATGGGAGCGGAAGAGCAAAACGCAAGAAGAGAACTGGCGTGATGGTCAGAAGAGTACAGCCTACCTCAGGTGGATATAATATTCTACAAAGCAATGATGTTATACTAGAGATTGATAGAATACCATTGGGAAATGATGGGAAGATACCATTTCGGAGAGGGGAAAGAGTAGATCTCGGTGGCTATATCACATCTTTATTTGAAGATGATATTGTTCATCTTAAAGTCTGGAGAGATGGTAATGAGATTGATGTTTCATGTCCGGTTTCACCAGTACAACCACTGATACCTTCTCACTTCAACAATAAACCACCGCCATATTTGATTGCCAGTGGGTTATGCTTCACATGCTTATCGATACCGTATCTTGAGAAAAAGCATGCGTGGTCTGACTTCTATACTGATAATGTTTCATATCTTCTAGGTCTTGTGAATAGACCACTGAAGCAGGAGGGAGATGAAGTAGTCGTCCTTGCTCAAGTACTTGCTCATAGAGCAAATCGTGGTTATGAACACTTCTTCGACTTACATCTCCTCAAATTCAACGATATTGAAGTTCGATCCTTATTACACTTGAAAGACCTGATTGACAATAGCAATGCAGAGTACATGACATTCGAGTTTGCCCCGAAAGATGGTGGTAGACTAGTTGTATTAGATCGAGTGAATAATGAAGAGGTTACAAAAGAAGTTTGTGTAGAGCATTCGATAGGGAAACACTTTGTTTTGGGATCATGATATGGATGGTAACCCTAGAGGAGTCAACCCTCATCTCAACCGTCTAGTCAGCTACATAGATGATATTTTGTACTTCTAAACAATGGTGAAGATATAATCAATGGGGATTATATCTATATCTGGTCTAATGATAATAGGTTCAGCTTATCAATGCAATGGTAGATACTTGCTAATTGCTCTTTGCTTTACACTTTATTTCATGAGCTCTTAAATGAGCTCAACGCTATACTCAATTTCGTTTTCCCACAGGCTTTCGGAGAACGTCGGGCTTCAAGTGGTGGTATGCCAACATGTAGGTGCTAGTATAGTGGTGGTTTGGCATTGTATATGTATATAACAAGTTGATGAACACTCTCAGCACCTTTGTAGGGCCCTCCACCATACTTTTACTGCCAGGCATTGGCGTTTTTTTTTCTTCCCTCAGGTGGGTCAAAGTTTCGTTTTCCCACAGGCTTTCGGAGAATGTTGGGCTTCAAGTGGTGGTATGCCAACATGTAGGTGCTAGTATAGTGGTGGTTTG
>Ga0214478_100157_pt1 | contig 37765 bp, 29 predicted proteins | sample M1_20Mar14CPVII9_2_FD_178001 | JGI IMG/M metagenome (GOLD analysis project Ga0214478, IMG submission 178001) | Marine eukaryotic communities from Monterey Bay, California, United States - M1_20Mar14CPVII9sort6BwellD7 | ecosystem: Environmental > Aquatic > Marine > Unclassified | place: USA... | reverse complement strand
TGAAGTTTCCACAGTATTGAAAGGATCTATCACTGACTCCCCTCGTCTTCTCCAGTATCAAATCCAACCGGTAGCTCCAAAACGCTCTATTTGATTCAGCAGTGGCATCCTCCCAAGCTTCGGTTACGATAGCGATAATCACATTAAGGAGAACAATTACAATACATATCCCAAAGATGAAGTCCAGGGTGTTATTGTTCTCCAACGGCCCCGATGCAAACGGTTCGTAGATGGTTTTGAATGAAGCCATCATTGTAGCATACGGATTGGGAGAGTTGTGTGCATAAGGATCGTAGCTGTTGTATTCCGGGCTATCTCGTTGTTGTACATAATACATATACGAGAAGGCCAGCAGGGTTACAAAGCTGACAACAAGAAATGGGATGATCGCAATGAATATCTTTGAAAGCATGTCGGTAGTCAGTATTAGCATGAATTCATATCACATAACACACTCCTTGCTCAAACTTACCTGTATAATTCCATGAACAAACTTGGAGAAAGGAAAGAATGTTTTCTTCAAGTATGATACTAATAATATGAATTGAAAGCATCCGGTGGCCATGAGCAACCTATCCATATGTATACTCTCATCTGCATTTAGAAAGCCAATTGAAGATGCAACGACAAGAGCCACAGTTGTCAGATCAATCCAGTTCCATACGTCAAGCCAATATGCTATAGCAGCATTAGTTTTGGCAAATCGATATAACTGATATACTTCTTGTAGGAAGAATAAGGTAGCACATATCATCAACGCTATGGGTTCCCACCCTTGAAGTTGATTAGTTCGGTTCAATATGTAACCAGGTCGTGTGAATGAACAGTACTATCCAAGCAATGTGCAAATACAACTCAAAGACCATGCTGCAGACAATATCACGTTTTGTTGGCATTTCATTTAACCATCTCACCATTGCTTTGTATTCTAATATTTGTTCATTAAGCATTCCCTTCTTTAATATATCGAGAGGCATATAGTTTTTGCAATGTGATAATATCCGATGTTTCGTCTTTCTCATCTTTCTTGTAGATGCCTTGACTCCAGAAGAACATTCGTCGGTTGCAACAGTGTACTGCAGGAAGTCTATAAAATGTGCTCCAATAGATATGTCAAAATCCCAGCCAAACGGTGTATATCCCTTACTACTGGTGTATCCTAGACCTTTTGGGTAAGCATTTATCAAACAAGAAATGATGTCAAAGCCGCAACACCGTTCTTCACAAGCAATATGTAAAGGGAGATATCCTCTGTCGTCTTGCATAGCACATGCTTCTGTTTGAGTGTTGATTAGTAGAGATATGGAAGTTGTAGAAGTACGTCTCTCTGAATCACCACCATCAACACCATCATGTTCGATGTTGTCTACCTGTACAATTCTCTTCACTACACCAAGTAAAGTTATATCTCTAACAATACTGTTCTCTCCCACTGCTGATCTTGACGATACATTATGTTTTTGGTAATTTCTTAGTAAGATGTGCAATGCTGTCTCTCCGGTATCATTAGTCTCACGAACTGCATGCTGTGCTTCTGTTCTTGAGGAGTGATCTAAGAACTCTATGATATCAACCCAACATGTTGTACTGTTAATTGTAGCCAAGTTTAGTAAGCTGTTTGTTACTTCAACCATAATTACTTATCAAATCCTGTATAAGAAGAAAGAAGATACCACCTCCTAATGCGTCAAACGCTGACCATGTTACTATATTTAGAGATACGACTACGACGTCTTTCTTTATATGTAGCCGTCTTCTTCCTTAATCTCACTACAACCATTTTCACTGTTCAAAAATTTCTATGAGAGTATGGGCGGTATCCTCGCCATTCCACTGAATACCTATTAATTACATATGTAATTGAGGGTGATCTATGAGTTCAATTAACGCTCGTGGTAATACAAACACTGTCTTTATTAACTGATTTATCTAAACTGTTCACTTCATGCAATACTCCCCACGCTCAAGAAGAAGGATACCCCCAACAACATATATATCACTCTCGCCACTCCTCACACAATAAAACTAAATCCAATACCCTGCAACTGCTGGACACGAATATCATTAAGCATACGCGAACCATTGTTCGATATGTGTAAACGATATTCACTATGAATTCTCTTCACCCACTTGGCAAAGCGGTGTTGTTCCACTAGTTCCGCACTTTCATTCTCGAAGAAAGTTTGTGATTCTGGGAATGGAGATCGAACATTATAGTGACCATTCATATTACCATACTCTTGCAATCGATTAAAGTTATCCTCCCAACTAACCATCGCATGTTTACGTGGATGCCATTCAAATCCAATATCATCCAACAAGCCCATCTTCTTGACCATAAAGTTTGGATCCTTCTTGTTGTAAAGACGACGTTGCATATGCACCCATTCACCGAGAGTACCAGATGAACGAGGGACACGTGTACTCCCATGTTGTTGCTGGTAATCTTTAAGGTCCTCGAACCGCTCTTCCCATGACTTGTGGTTAGGCTTGGCAACGACCCACTGGAATCCAAGTGCATCGAGGCTTAGGATACGCTCTTGGGTCAACCTCTGACGACCAGTTCCAGATCGCTTCTTCGTTTCACCGTTCTCGTCAATATTATCCCCTTCAAATCCAATTTCTTCATGTTCTCCTTCATAGGCTTCACCCTTATCGTTCAATTGCTTGCGTTTCGACCTCATGTTGGCAACCCAACTACCCAGTTGAGGATCGGCAGCATACTTTTGAGGGACGATGGTATGTCCATTTTGCTATTGGATGTTGGATATAGAATGGTTAAGGCAGCGGTTAGACAGGATGCTTTTATGGGATAACATCCAATAAACATTCACAAAACACAGACGATTTACATACCTGCTGAAACTCCACCAAACGATTATACATTTCATCAAAGTCCAGTCCTCGACTACGCTTATTGGCATTTCGATGCATACGTGCCACAGGATCTCGTTTGGATTGAGCAGCCAAGTTTGCCAATGGCTCACTCAATCCCTCTTCCAAGAATGGCATACCAACAGCTGCACCCCTTCTCTCAGCAGTCTTAACAGCTCGAAATGTGGATGGCAATGTGTTAATCAGATTGTTTAACGATTCTGCATTGATGCCAGAAGCACTACAAAGGGCGGCATGCTTTTTATCACCATTAATCCCTCCACCAGATGCACCCAACAACGAATTCTGTAACCATTGAAAGTACTTGTAAATTTGAACATGTAACTCATCACGTTCATCGTTGGGAAGATGAGCAGTTGGCACAATCTTACGCTTCTTACGTCCGCGCGCGGGTGTATTGCTTGGTTGCTGACTAGTAGCGGGTGCCACACCACCGACACTAGCGGCTGCCATCATAGACATCCTTCCACCGGCAATATCATTATTCGTTGGTCCACCCTCACTCCAATAGGGGAATCCACTAACCACACCATTCTCACTGCAATGTACGTGAGGAAAAGCCATTGGGTACTTCTCAACCCAAGCACGACGTGATGAGTAGGGAATAAACGTTGCCTGATTCGGATCAAAACCAAACTTTTGCATATGACCCAATGTAGCGGCAACATGATCTGGATTAGTTTGGTATGTAATCCATGCAAATGCATGTTCATCTCCTCCAACACTTGATGTACGGGTAAAGTGAATGATTCCACAAGGATGTGAATCACGTCCTGACTTGGTTAAGTCAGACTTGAGTAGTAATGAAGTTTTAAATGACCTCTCAAGCTTGGGTTGTGGCTCCATCATCATATTAGCAGCAGTAGGTTGTATTTGCTGCTGCTGCTGCATGGTTGTGGTGGATAGATCAGCATCAGCTGCTGCAAATGCCTCCTCTTGGGGTGGTTGTTGATATTGTGGTTGTTCATGATATTCCTGGTAAGGTTGTTGTTGTTGATGATGATATTCCTGACCAGCTACTGGCGGTAGAGCAGGTGGCATGGAATGATCCAATAGCTCCTCAAAGGGATTGCTTTCGTGATCGATTGTAGTTGGCATGATGGTTACTTGTTGTGGTTGAAGTTGTGTATCTTTGGTGATTTTAGAAATGAGCATATGATGTGTTCGTTAGTTGATATGATGATACCGAACAGAGCTCAACAATATATTCCCTTAACTCTAGCATAAAACTATAAAACACATCAACTCATTGCATACCCAATTTTAATAGATAAACCAAACACTATATTATGCATCACCCCATCATATTATACCCCCTCCCTCAACAGGTAGGTTGCAGATGCAGAAGTTCCTCAACCGAAGAACCATAGGCTCACTTGGGTATTGATGATCATTACGAAATCAATACACATGAACCATATTAATATTAATATAATTGCAATATATATATTCTCATCATCATATTATCATCCACCAGGTCAAGACTTGCCCCATCACATCAGATTATTTAAGGTGGTAGTAGTATAGAGTCATCTCACACACGGTAGGTGCATAATAGAGTGCATATTACTACACCTCTCACACACAGCCGCCCGCCCATTACTGCCGCCTCACCGACCGCCCCCACACAATCAATTAAATATCCCCAATATTATAGACTTACCGCACAGTGTTGTGTTAGTGTTCACCCTCGTGTTTGTTAGCCTTTATTTTAGTGATTTTGTTAGGCAAATATTACCCCTTGACTTGAGGCTGATACGTGCTCACAGAATGGTATCTTTTATCTAGATGCCTAGGAAACAGCCCTACAACAAATGAAAATATGTTGGCATTGGCATTATAGTAGGGTACTAGCGGCTTTGGTTGTGTGGGAGCGTCTAAATACAATACAAATGATAACGATATGAGTATTACTGACGAAAATGATGATGACGATGATAGCTTGGAGGATCAAATAATAATGATATAAAAAATCTTCCAACTATCACAAGGAGAATGATAAAGATGATGCAGCGATGTTATCATACAGCAAGGAATAGATCGAGATGTGGTTACATACTTTAGTCGATATATTTCAATAGAAGGTAAACCACCGATGCAGCCAATGGATATACTTCAAGACAGATTTAATACATACAATACAAGATTGATAAGCAAGCAAAGTTAAATTCATTAAAGGTTGGTTCAAGATGCAAAACATGATGAGTACTGGTGGACATCAAACATTGCTATTCCATCCGTATAGATTTTATGTGGGGTATGCAACTAGTTGGGGTATACAACTAGTACATTAGTTCAGGTCAATTCCAATTAACATCATCCGAAAATGTAACTCTATAAAAAGCATTTAATGGCAGGGATATATCATTTGACATGTGGAGAGTATAGAGTATAGTATCGGAATCGGAATCTACAAACAATAAAATCGAATTCAAATCAAAATAGGGTGCTCAGAAAAGTGCTGCATTGAATCACTTGATGGCTTTAGATTTTGGAGAGCAACATATATAAATGCAAATGATGTACAGTCCGATCCCTCTGGGTCTTTTAGCTATATTGGTGCTCCATGTCATTTCATTACTACGCTAAGAGAGGGATCCAACTGATACTATAGGCTTGGAAGAGTTGGCAAAACTCAGAGACAAGCTATTTTATGCTACAATTCGAGTCTACAATACTGAGTATTGTTCAAGAGATATACAATCTTTATCCAACAGCAACCTCTAGGGACTGTCATTTGCTTAAAGCTGTGCTCATGTCGTGAAGAACCGCATCCATGAGTGCTTGTATGGTGCTTCAGCTTGGGCAGATCAAGACGGCTGGATTTTGACTGGAGGATTACAAGGGCAGCTGTCCTTGATTCATATCCTCAATATCACGGACTGGCAGCTGGCCGACTCTGGGGGGGACATAAGAAAAAGCTACCAGATGAAGCTGTAGACGACCTACAATTCTCAATGAAGTGTATTGTGGGGGCTATTACACTAAGCCTTGGTGTTAAGGAAACATGGAAAGTCATTATCGTCCATTCTTTCTAGAACTCCTCTATATCTCCCGATGAAGTAAGGAGTAGTTTCAATATGTCTCTGACCTTGTTACACTATACCAGAAGGGGAAAGATGATACGCTCGTTATGTCAAGAATGTCAAGATACTACCTATGAGTGATTGATCTCAACGAAAGATAATATCAATATCAAAGAGATGATCAGGAGAAAGCGTCAGAAAGAAAGAGATGATCAGGAGAAAGCGTCAGAAAGGTCTCTGAAAGAATGCCATTCACAAGAGAGACTACATCTATCCCAATGAGTTATGGAGTGATGATTGATCTAAATCAGGCCATTGTACAGATGCCAGAAAAGTAGCCTTATCTATTGAACCCAGATAACCTGATAGGCAACTGGTACTTATCTCAACTGTCTCTGGGAGAGAATCTACTGCCCACGATTACAATCCAATAAGCTATCATCCGAAAGGAAAGTCCGAGCAAACTTTACTTGAGCCAAAAACTAGTAAAACTTTGCTTTTATTATATGGTGCTTAGATTGACAACATCACATTCATAAGATATCAACTCTATACATCAAAACAATAAGACGCCGACACCAACCTGACCATGCCTACTATCCATGAAGAAGATTCAAGTTGCTCCTCAAGATCTCCTCTTGATACAACACCGTCGTCCAAGTCCAGCTCGAGTTCCTTGTTCCCAAAGAACATGATGGTGATACAAGTAAAAACCAAGGAGGGAAGTGATGTCGACAACACACAGGCCCGCCTATCAACTCCTTCTAGTACTTCTGCTAAACAAGATTCCTTCCTCCGCTACTCAAACGATGAGGTTAGATTGAAGGCTCTCATGTTACCGTCTAGTAGTAACAGTATCAAGATGCAAGCACCACCCCAACAACGAGTAGAAAGGAAGACAAGACTATCATGGGAGTTACATCCTTCTTTACTCATTGAAGACATGCTACTCGGTGCAGACTTTAATCATGATAACAACGAAGACGGCATTGATATTGAAGATCTACTCAGAGATATGCAAATGCAGATAGACGAAGACAATGATACCCAGCACAACAATACTGAGTACCTTTTGAACTCATTGTCTCGTCAATAGTAGACATGCTCACATGATGTGTCTCTTTGCTAAGAGTTACACGGCTATACCATTTGCTATCCTAATCCTGTTTGCTGCTACCCTTTTTATATAACATAGTAGCTCTCTGTTGAGAGAGGCTGTGTTTGTGTATTGCTATGATGTGTATAATAGATATAAGCTAAGCTCTATTTTCTTACTACTGGGTTCTCTGATTAATGTGTTAGCTGATCATATATTCTTACACAAGTAGCTCCAAATGATGACAACAGGGTTGAACTTATAGAACAATGTTAATCTACTTCTATAATAGTTGTTGCTTGTCAGTAAATCATCTCATCAAACAGTCATGACATGCGGATTACTCTCGACATCATTATAACTCTGTGATCTACTTGAAGGAGCTCTACTCAAGCCAACGATTCTTTTCAGTATCTCCCATACAAGTGAAGGAATTGAGCCCGTTTGTATGTTTGGAGAATGCAGAACAATGGCAGTAGACTTTCCATGTGATATTGCCACGGATGGTTTGTCAACTTTGTTGTCAATTGTGACCTTTGATGGGTTTCTGTCTACTGGAGTACAGGAAGATGAGACGTCAGCATCAGGTGGTCTAACTTGTTGAACAGGAACAGATGCGTCTTGTGTTGCAACTTCCTCTTCTTTGGCATCCTCCTCTTCTTCAAGAATGTCATTCGACGCATTGGCACTAGCGCCGATCTCTTCTTCATTGGATGATTTCTCATCTTCGGATGCAGCTGATAGCTCTTCACTATACTCGTCACTGCTTCCGCCATCTTCAGGGGGCGATACATGCACATATTGATCATCGTCATGACCTTCTTCTTCTTCTTCTGGTGATGATGGCGACATCGTTTCTGAAACTTGCGTTACTGAGGGTGAAGCGACCGCCTGAGCAATGGCTTGCAAATGATAATCTTCCTCATCTGTCCTACTAGCACCATTCATTTCATTATGCCCCTCATACTCCGGTGAAGCCGAGCCACTCTTTCCCTCTTCTCCACCGAGTCTCTGTTGAATAATCTCAATCTTTCTCCTACACATTCCCTCACCCATCATTGCAAGATTAATCTTCTTCTCCACTTCTTTCACCTCATCTCTTAATGATCTAGTCAATGTCAATGCCCCCATTAAGCCATGCTTTTCAATCTCAGGCATGTACTTATCATCGGCCAAGTTATTAATCTGTGTTCGTAATACATTCACATGATTATCAACTTCAATGAAACGTTTAACTGCCTCTTTCATATTATTTGCAGTTGAACCAACAAGTGTCAAACCCTGCATGGAAGGATCAATAGGTTCGACTTGTTCTAATATTGGAAGCAATTCATTTCGATGGACGTCATCTAATATTTCCTCTACAAAGAAGTCTAATTCATCTTCGCGTTCCTCCCATGCCTTCTGCCATGCATTGGCCGCCTCCTCAGCCTCTGCTCGTTGTTCCTTTAATGAACGAACTAATTGCAATAATGACTGCGACTCTAATCCACCTTTACCACCAGTAGATGCAACATCACGTAGTATTGATTGACATATTTGTGCTTCAGATGACAAATCATTACGACATGTTGTTAAGGCAGGGATGAGATTGAGATTCTCGGTTGTTAAAGTTTGTATATCCGATAGGGAGAGACCTGCCAATCGCTCATCCTGAGTAGGCAGAGACTGTTGGTGCTTGTCTGGCGAAGATGGTGCGTCAGCTTGTCCATTATCGGTTTTTCCTTGGTTATCAGCAGAAACCTCCTCTTGAGCATCTTTCTGAGTATCGTTACCCACCTCCTCTTCCATACTAGCCTTGAACAATTCACAACATTCTTTAGCATCCAACTCAACAGCCCATTGATACAAAGTCTTACCACCAACATCTAAACTCCCATCCATACCAGCATCAACCAATTGTTTCACTCGATCAACTTCATCTGAACCAATGGCACGTAATGCCTCTGCGGTAAATGCATGCTTGATACCATCTAATTTGGACGGGGGAATGTTCAATGGTACCTTTCGTTTGATACGTCGTTGTTTTGATACTCCATTGATTATGACATTTTCAATCTTTATTGGTTCTTCTTCTTCTTCTTTAATCTTGGATGAACTACCAAAACCAAACCATGATCCTCTCTTTGGCACTTCTACCTCTACATCCAAATCAGTCTCTTCCACTTGAGACGGATCGCCAACAATCGTCGTGACAGCGGTACCACCAAATGCCAATTCCCAAGCCGACATATCTTGATACTTTTTGTAATTTCGATCCTCCTTCATATTCACACTACTACCCTTACTAGGTGACGATCTACCATCATCATACCCACCCAATAAATATTGTTTCGGAACCTGTGGACGTATACTTGGATCACATTCTCTCATTCGTAACAAACACGATGCAGCATTACTCGAACCATGTGCCACTGCAACATGCAATGGTGGCGGTACAAATATCGCCTCTAACCTACCACCTTCTAAGAATATTGTATTGGGTGATGTTACAGAAGATACGCCCTGTAATAATAAATCATGTTCAAATTGATTTAAGGATGGTTCGCTGATAGTTAATAGTTCGTTGATAACATCGACACGATCATGCTCGGCTGCTAATGATAGTAAAGATTGTTTTTCAACAATTGTCGGCTCTTCATCTTCACTTTCTTCATCGTCGTATTCTTCATCTGACGAAGACTCGTTATCCAATAAACATTGCTCTTGCTGCTGGTTGTTAGGTTCTTCCTTGTTGTTCTCAACAGACAGCTTAACATCAATCACAGGCGACTCAGTCTGAGTGGACACATTTGCCTCTACTTCTCTATCCTTACCACCACTACTAAACTCATCATCAATACTCCTATCAACAATCTCCTTAATCTTTTTAACATCCTTAACACCATTTAATTCATCCACTAACTTTTGATCATGTTCATCTAACGCATTGTATAAATTCCCACCCGATTGTTGAATGCGTTGTTGTACTCTTTGCACTGCTTGTGCCATTAATCTTTCTTCTTCTTGTTGTTGTTTTAGTTTGTTAGTAGTATTGAGGGATGTTTCAGAAGAGATTGTAGGGTGGATAGTTTGTGGTGAATTAAGTAAATGATGTTTACCATGCATATCATCTGAGGATACCGTAGAATTAGATTCATCATCTTCCTCAGAGAGGATTTGTTTATGATTGTCTAATGCTGCTATTATATCCTCTTCATTCTCACTTGTACTGCTACTTGATGATATACTACCCTCATCATCATCATCTTGTTTCGATTGCTTATTTCCACGTTTTAGGAAACCAAACCATCCCTTCTTTTTGGGTTTAGTATTATTGTCATCATCATCATCAGAGATTGTTTCATATGTATACTCAGAGTCATCATCATCTGTATATTCATCTTCGCTATTCTCTTCATTGAGATCCTTTTGTGTAGTTGTAGAATCTAATACTTTGTTTGGGTCTTCTATTTCCGACTGAGGTTTTGGTGCATCTACAGTCTCTTTCTCAACTACTATGTTGTCAGTACTCATTGTGATATCGCGCGAGGAAGACGAAATTATACTATTATCTCCCTTATCTAATACTACTTTTGCAATGTCCCAATTGCCAGTATCAATTGCAGTAGCAGCAGTAGCTACTTTGTTGTTAGTTGTATCTACACCAGCCTCAATTTTTACCATATCCTAAGCTCTTCACTCTTCACTTATGCAAATGTCCCATGGCAAATGCAAGTGATAGCAACTCGCAGAGTCTTTTTGTTGCCACTATCTTACGGCTACTTATAAAGAACTAGCAACGTACCGTACCTTCGGCATATATATATAGAGCAATAGCTACTCTATATGATAATATGTTATACCACGAAACATACATATGGTTTAAGAGGACAGTAAGATCTTCCCCCTTGGGATAAAGGGATAAATTTACTTTGGGGCTCTCCAACTCGCTCAAACCAATGAAGTGAAACAATACTTGACGGCAGCTACCGCTCACAATAAAGCATATACCACTAGTTACCCAGTACATCACGTTTTAACGCTCTTTCGACTGATACTAGTGCGCTGTCCACAACGTAGTATTTACCAAACAAATTAAGGATACGCTGAGCGGTATCCTTTTAAGTTTTGCAACATGAATATGAACATGAACAACAATACCAACAATAAAGCTCTAGTTGTCCATAGCGAGGATGATAAGCCTTCATCATCATCCTCTACTGGAGGTTTAGTACTCGATGCACTTCCATATGTGGAAGCTCTCGATCCAAACTACGAAAATTATGCTATATCATTAATCGAAGAAGAATTATCCAATAATGTAGAAACTACTGAGCAACAGATATTAAATCATCCATCATTACGTAAAACAAATGGTATTAATTCACATACCTCACCAAACTTTGGTGGTAATGCACCATTGGCCATGGCTGCCTATGAACAATTAGTAAGACGTAAGGAGGCAAATGGTGACGAGGAGGAGGATACCACTGCCAATCCTAAAAAGCCATACTTTGAAATAAACCGTCCTAATCCAATGTCTTCAATCGACTCTACTACATCTACTACTAATATATCCGAAGAAGAATTAATATCAAATCTACAAACATCTATAAAAACATCTAAAATACAATTCGAAATATTACGCAATACTCACATGAATTTAGAATTAAATTCAAATATACAATCATCAACTAATTATACATCCTATGCACAATTATTACAAAATAATTATTTAAATACAACACAAGTGGCAGTGGAAAATCAACGACATGTAGTTGATGGTATCAACGGATCACGAATGGAGGAACAGCGTGTTGCTATTGATAAGTTACATGGGATGAATGTTAAGTATGATAATTTGGTGGATAAGAATAGAAGATTGGGAATCGCTGTTACGAATTTGGAAGCGGAAGTTAGTAGTTTAAAGAAGAGTGTTGGTGGCGATGATGATGTAGGTGTGGTTAAGAATGTGGTAGAGGAAGATGGGGATACAGTTATGGGCGGGGAGTAGCTGAAACTTGTTAAAGTGGGGAAGATTATAAACAAGTGTATATAATCTATTTTATAGTCCACCATTATTCTTTTGATTTTAATACCGCAGTGTACCATTTTTGCCAGAAACTGTGATATTGGAATGTGTGACCGTATGAACAGATGCACGGTTCACTGTATCTTCTTCAATATTGCAATGAAAATAGCCAGCCCCCTAGAGTTCAAATCAAGAAGTAGAACAGAATGAGATGAATGTCAAACAAACAGGTGCATTATCCCCACACTATGACTTACATGGCCATTCACCTGACCACTTACCTCGGCACCAATGTTATTAAGCAATACTCCAAAGGGTCCATAGTTATAATTCTTTTCAGTACCCTCAAACTGTTTATTTCTCCGTCTCATTTCATAGAAATCGACTCCGACAGGAGACGAGTCTGTTGTTGGAGCGCTTATGATGACCGTTCGGTTATCATCGACTCCAACTCCACTAAACGCCCGATTCCAGAAAGCGTGATACTCCTCTTCGTCAAAGCCTTTAGAGCTTCTTTCTGGATATATTTGTCCATACCACCTGCGCCCGGTGTACTTTAAAACGAATGTATAGTTGTTGAGAAGCTCGTTAAACTCGTCGATTTGTGTATGGATTTCAAAGAAGTCATCATCTGTAACAGTATTGTTAGAATAAACAGTATTGTTAGAATGGCTTCACATTACCAATGGGATACCGTTCTGTAACAACTTACCGGCATAGTAATCATCAGTTTGTTCTCCCATCTTCATTAAGCCTGTTGGTTTGCCACTCATGCGCATAGTATACTTTGGGTGCCCATAAACTTGTACGAAGCTGTCTTCCTCACTTTCATCATCCATGAGCAGTTCTAGGGTAGAATTATCATCCTTGGTTGATCGAATAACACGACATGGAGTCTCATATTCACAATGTATACCAAAGTATCCTTCGTTGCATTCACAGCGTTGGTCTATCAAAGCACCACAATCACCGTGATAATTGCAACCGGCGTTAGAATAACATTCATTACAATCAATGGTAATGGAGCTATCGTCCTCAATTAAGCCAGTCCACACTTTCCACGAGTCTTTTTCACTGGCCACTTCAATCACATCAAAGCTGTCTGTCTCCTCTGATCGTAGTAGCCACGAACACTCGTTTTCCTCTTCATATGATATGGTACACAAACCTTGATCATCATATACACACGGGGATGTTGATATCAAATCATGCCTAAACACCCAGCTTTCAATATCATCACCTAAAAGAAGATCTAGGGTGTAAGTTTCTGCTAGTCCACAAGATGAAGCAGCAATAAGCATAAATCTCTACTTACAATATATAATCTCAGCACCGATAGTCTTCAGGAAAGGCATACCATCTTCTTTATTTTGTTCGGTGTACTTTGGTCTCCCGTCATGTGTTCCGTTCTCAACATATACCCCTGTCAAATTAGAAAATGAACATATGATATGTGAGTGTGCACAAGTGCAAGTGTACAAGCATGCAAATTAGTCGTACCATTGAAATGAGAGTAGATTAGGAGCCGTTTATCATAGCCACTTCCATCAGCTCTCCGAACATAGGCGTCCTCCCAAACCTCATCTGAGAAATATATTGAAAAAGTTCTGCAACGGAAATTCCCCTTATCTTGCTCAACTGTTAAGATTGTCAGCCCAACAAGCATGAAGACACCATTCATGAAGTAGACCAACCTTACGAATCGCTTCATCCATTTTGCGAACCTTGTACTACCAGCATCTCCCGGCGGTCGATATTTGCGTTTCTCATATGATGCAAGTCTCAATGTTTTGCCAAAGAATCCCTAAAAGATGCACATGAGTATGTGCTTACAAGAACACAAGTCAAATGAACCACACAATTTAGAAGAATACTTACCCTCTTCAAGAGCGAGTGTAATATATCATCCAGCTTCTCCACAAACTCAAGGGCAAGAACATCAAAAAATATGTTTAGAACATCATTCTCTTGAATCACTGTCAAGAACAAGCATGTTAGGAACAAGTATCCTACAACCATGCGAAGAATCGAAGAGAAGATAACCTTCCGCATCTTAAATGGACGTCTTCCCATCATGTTTTGCTCTACACATTTGCCAATGATTTCTAAACCCAATGGTACTTCTTCCTCCATCAGCACACCTATCATGACACCTGTAAATAGTGAGAAGTATAACATGCATGAAATATGTGAGCATAAGTATAATATGAAATAAGTAAGCATAGAAAGAAAGCACCCCACTAATTCATACACTTACCTAAATACTGCGCCATTCTCACCTCTGGTGGTACACCAGTAGGCAATCCTAACGGAGAATCAGCTGTACCATTATCAAGCTCACTAACAAGTACAATTGATAAACTCATTATTGATAAAACTGCTGCTACAATCCCCATTAAGAAGGCTCGAGAAAGTACCGGCTCTGATATCAGTAAAGTATATGTCGATTGTGGTAACTCATAACTTTCAAATTTCCACATACTTAATCGTTTCCTCTTCACTTCTGATTCTGTTAATTGAGATATATTAGATCGATTTGATTCTCTTCTACTATTATAATTTCTACTTGGTCTCAATGCATTGGTATCATCGTCATCGTCATCATATTCTCCTTCTGCCAAACGGTTGGCATTCACTGCAAATGATACTGTTGATTGACGAAAGTGCTTATTGTATTCGTCAAATTCATTATCATCCGGCGTTCCATCGACTGCAGGTATAATATCATCTTTAAACGATATTGATCTTTCATTATTATCATTAACATCAGATACCAATCTTGACTTATTGTCGAGGAATCCTTCTCCTTCTTCATCTATCTCGGGTATACCAGTATTACCCTGTTCAAGAGTATATGATATACGTTCATGGTTTGCTACCATTTCATCCCAACTACTGGTACTACTATTGTGAAACTCTTCTGTGTTGTAGTTTTCTGTCTCTGATCTTTCTGTGCTGCTATTTTGTTGCAAATCGTCTATACTACCGGCTTGCGGCGGACCAGAACCAACAAGCGAGGTATTTTTATCATCTTCTCCCATTGTTGAGGTATTGAATGGTCGTCTACAACAATCTCATATACTGCAAGACCTTTGCTTCGTCAAATTGAGTTTTGAGTTTTGATTTACCCTACCTAGTGGTCAGGCGTTGGGGCTAGTGGCTAGTTGGCTAGTTGAAAAAAATACTAATTCCTACGTAGATTTCTACGGGCTAGTTAACTGGCTAGTTAAGAGATTGCCATTTTACTAAGTAAATTTGTACGTAGCTAGTTAGCCGCTCAACTAGCTCGAGCCGAGTTCGATCCTCGATGGTCATGTGCAAAAAATTGTTGTTACATGCTAGTTTATAATGCTTTGAAACACTAGTTAATCATCTAGAAATACCGCCATATAGATAATCCGATATCTTGAATATATATATTAAGCGCCGATGTACTCACTTTTTCACTAGGGAACTTTTATCATAACAGAAAAACTCACTGAAATTGGGCTAGTTAACTGGCTAGTTATCAAGCCACTTAACTAGCCCCAACGCCTGACCACTAGGTAACTCCACCACCTTTTAAACCCTTTAATAACCGTGGGGTATCCTATTTTCATTTTTTTCGAGCCATTCACCACAAACTCAATGCTATCGCCGTCGCCGCCATAATATATCAACCAGCCTACTAGGCAACTCCAAATCATAGGATCTAACAGCTAACATACCCATCTATCACTGTGTAATCGCATTATCACAATGGCGGTCGCCTACTAAGTCTACTCACTAGTTTCCTCCTAGGCCGCATTTTTTTTTGCAATTGTTGACGATGATGGGTTCGACAACAATGGTGGTCATCTATGGATAGAAGACGGTCTATACCTCCATCAAACAGTCAATGGCATCAATCTATATAATATATATGGCCATTTTATTGAGGAAAACATTGACTGGGAGGCAGAGGAGATCATAGATAGAAGTGTCTAGTGCAGCCATCAAAAGAGGAAAGTTGACACTGCCACCCCCTTATCTACCACCTACAATACAATAATGATTATGTCATCAAAAGTCAATATCAGCCGCCCTCCTTCTACAAATGCATAGACAACTATCATATTAACAACATGTGGCAGTAGTATTACTACTGTTATACAAATTGGTGGCTACATCATGCCAGGATATACAGCCATCATAAAAGGAGCAATTTTAGGGGTGGTAGAGGATGCATCGAAGACATCAGTGTCCTGATACTTTGTAGATGAGGTGGGGATACAGCCAACACAACAATCAACATCTATACTATATAGAGGCGATTAAAACACTATGAATCATGGAGGAGGATGCTCTAGAAGATCAGATAGTAGAGGTGGAGACATCATGTATGAGGCAGATATGGATCGGAGGTGGTAGCAAATGTTCGTTATGGTACAATAGAATAGGAAGGGATGGAGTGTATTGCATAGGACAAAAAGTACACAAACAATAGTTTAGAGTCCAATCTAAAGGATAATAAACTTATTATATTCATACAGAGCATATAACTATACCATACCACCTCAACAAAGTAGCATAATATCATTGCAAATGATAGGATACCACTAATTTTGCTCGCTTGACTTGGGGCGGATAGAATAACGCCGCCGATACTCGGAATTCGACGATGAAAGTTGGTATACACGTCGTCTGGATGATATAGAGGAGGACGGCATGCTTGGAATGGTGTTGATCGGCCGTCTAGGTGAGTAGATATCGTCATTAAGGCAAAAGGATACCAAAATGAGCCAAAATCGAGCCAAATTGAGCCTCGGTTATTAAAGGGTTAAAGTCGTAACAGAAGTTCTGAGTGAGGATCGCCGAATATCGCTATTATCTTCGCTCTCCAAACGGCTGCACGGGACCACCATTATTGCAATACCTTGACTTTTATATGAACATGAACCTGATTAATTCAAGTAGGCACGACTACTACTGCATTGCAGTGTTACTGAACTCTCTGAACACCGGGTAAACTGCACCTGCCCGAGCAGAGGGTTCTTGAAGGAACCCTCATGGGTTCACACCAATTGGAACCGCAAGGCACTCATACTCTTTGCTATATGAAATGGATGGCTTTCCTCTATCAATTAACTGTCTTAACTTTATCAAATCTATACAAACAGCAGCTGAATTACAGCCACAGAGGCTAATATACAAACCACAATTCCATTCATCCTGATACCAACAGAGCTTGATGGGGGACTGTCTGGAGCTGCTCCGGGGGCAAAAGCGATATTACCACCACCAAGTGTACCTCCAAAGGTATCACCGGGCTCCTTATAAATGAGCTCTCCATCCGTAGTCACTCCTACTATTTCCTGTCCATAAATTGCCTCTCCTTCTTCGGATACACCAATTACTTCTTGAATGATATCTGTTCCATCTTCGTTTACACCTGTTACTTCCTGAAAGATTACACCTTCCAAATTCTGCTTATTCCAATTATCTTCAAAGAAACATACTTTTGAAGCAATCTCTTGTTCGTTCTCACTTAGTCGGTCCCATTCATTCTCATATGATGGAGGGATCTCGTTCATATTCCAACTCGTCTCACTCCAGCCTAGAACTTGTAATGCATCTTTACTTTCTTGTTCTAATTCACCCCAAAAGTAACTGCGATAATGACACTGGAAGCAATCCCAAGTTCGTTGATAGAAACCTAAGTCTATTGCATTGGCCCTCTGTTCCTCGGTTAGCTTGTCCCAACACATATCTTCAATCTCGGCGGTACCCAAACTATTCCATGTTGTTTTATTATACATCAAGGAGCCCTTAACTAAGCGTCTGATACTTGCAGGAAGTAATGACCATTCCACATATCGTTGCTTCACTTTTGGATAGGGAAATGCACTATAATTTGGAGTCATGTCTACTCCATCCCAATTCTCACCAAAGTAGCAAAGCTCTATTGCCGCTTTGCGCTCATCGGATGTTAATTCAGCCCACGCTTTGTCTTGTGAAGGCGGTGCCGCATCTGTACCCTCCCACGACTCTTCTGTCCATCCCAGCTTTGTGTAAGGAAAGTCCAAGCCGTAAAAGTGAATGTCTGCCCAACTGTAGTGTCGAAAGTGGTTTTGCCAGCAGTTCCAAGTCAGATCAGTAAACCCAACTGAGGTAGCGCCCAATCTCTCATACTCTGACAATTCCTCCCATCCACTATTTTCGATAGCATTTAGCCCCAATACATTCCAACTCAAGCTATTATACTTCAGCATATCATTCGCGGCAGCTCGTTTATTCTCTTCTAATTCAAACCAATGTTCATATCGAAAGTTTGGTTTGATCATTGGATAATCTAAACCATACTGTACATTGCCCTCATCCCAAGTTTCACGAAAGTAACATAGTTCAGCGGCTGCATCACGCTCCTCTTCACTTAATTCATACCAATTCAAACTATCTGATGCAGGTTCATCGGAATTACGATTCCATGAATATATATCCCAACCTAACATCTTCCAAAATTGTTGTGATTGTGTAAACTCTGAATCTAAATCAATCCATCTATAACTTTGATAATGATTTTGCCAACAATCCCAGGAATTTAAATCATATCCTAATTGAGATGCTACAGTCTTTTGTGCTCGGGATAGACGTTGCCAATCTAAGTTTTCGATTGGGTTTGACCCGATAGTATCCCATGTTGGTTGAGTATAGTCTAATTGTTTGGCTAGAGTTTGTTCTTCACCAGTCAAAGCAAACCAACGTTTATACCTTACATCAACACGAGGTGAACGAGCATATGGAATCGGCGCCGCACTTGGAGCAGAACTAACAGTTGGTGATGAGGAAGGTACATCTGTAGGGCTTTCGGAAGGTGATGATGACGGCCTATCCGATGGTGAGATTGTAGGTGATACAGTCGGAGGAGGAGGAAGTGGAATAGGAGGACATGTAGTTTGATTTACACCACCACAAAGTCCGCTTAACCATTTAGGAATTGTAGGCTTAAGAGTTGGACTAAGTGTTGGTGTTTCTGTAGGTCTGGGTGAGATTGTAGGTGCCTGTGTTGGATCAGGTTGTTCACATTGTTCCTTTTCTTCATTCCAGAAACATCCAATTTCTGCTTTTTCACATTTCTTGTCTTTATCGTAGGTACTACACTCTGTTGTTGGCGACAAAGATGGTTCCATGGTTGGTTCAGGAGCATCCTAATGTATTAAGTGTGTGAGAGAGTGTAAGTTAGATCAATGAGATATGAATAAAATGATGCATATCATATGTCTATTTTTCACTTATCAATGTACTCACTTTTGGTGGCTTATCTTCTTTATCCTCATCTTTATTATTCTGTTTCTCGTCATCTTTGCCTCCTTGTAGATATCTTGTAGTAGATCTCTTCTTGGGTAGAGTATGTATATCATTGATGATGTAGGTTTTCTTATAAGTCTTTGCTACTCTGTCGGAGGTAGCTGAAACCGAAGCCGTCAAACATAATATCAAGATATTGACGAGTAGGAGGAGTGCAGGAGTATACCGCTGACGATATATCATCGTATCTAATGACAATTAAGAATAATAGGGAGCCGATATATCTGATGTAGTCGTATGATATTGTAGTCGTATGATATTGTCGTCGGAAGTCAAGAGTAACAAAAATGATAGTATTGCAATAAACTTTATATCTCTCTCGCAGTCAGCCGATTAACAATACAACAACACAATGCTTTGACGGCTCTACTCGATATCAAAGCTTAAGTTGTAACTTGTGGTTTGTAATAGCCAATCGTTTCAATGATATCGGCGTCCTCTCCTCTCATCAAAATTTGTTTTCTCAACCTAGTAAACGGCAAAGTGAGGATACTGCAAAATTATGAGAGTTTGAGAGACCGCGAGGTGCACCATAATAATCAGCCCTTTATTTGCCGTGCCTTCTAATATAATATATAAACATCATTCAATAGATAAACATGGGATCGGATTCATCTAACAAGTCTGCAATCTCCGAGCAGCGACAACGATTAATAATTGTCATATCTCTTGCTGCAATCTCATTGGCATTTTTCATGGTTATATCATTATTATCACCACCACATACTACATCTAACCTCAAAGGAAATGGAGGTAGTAGTATGACTAAATCAGATAGTATGGTATATAATATCAAGTCGGCAGATAATAATCTGAATATTAAGTTGGCTACACCGGCGTTAGTCGAAAAACCAATAGTAGAAGTTACCAATAAAAAGAGTGAAAAGGAAGTGGCCACAATACGTGCCGATCTCGAGGCACAAGTACGAGCTATTAAAAAGACTGGCGTAATAATGGAGACTGATCCAAAATCATTAGAATTAACAACTGCATTGCAAGCTGCAACACGTGATTTACTCAAAGTAAGATATGGAGATTATGGAACTAAAAATTATCGTATCAAATTTGATTTAGAATTTCAATCAACAATACCAGACTTTGAAACAAAAGGTAAAGATGGAAGTTTATTAATTGAATTAGCACCAATATCATTAATACCATGTTCGGTATATAACTTTTTAGAAATTGCACGAACATGGAAGAAGGGTGCATTCCATCGCAATGCTGGACATGTTCTTCAAGCAATAGCACGGAGTGATATTACCCAAAGTATGCCATTCCAAGAATATAATAAAGAATATCCACATAAGAAGGGTACAATTGGTTATGCAGGACGTCCATCTGGTCCAGAATTTTATGTTAGTACACAAGATAATAGTCGTAATCACGGACCAGGATCACAACAGAAACATAACCCCTATGAGGCCGATTGTATTATCGGTACTGTTATTCAAGGTATGGAAGATGGTACAGTCGATCGTATACATACCATGCCGGGTAAAGAATTCTTAAGTGATAAGAAGAAGTGGGTATTAATAAGAAGGATGCATATACTTGTTCCAGGAGATGGACCTGATGGATATATTGAATTCTCTTCATCACCTGATGTAATACCGGTGGATTAATGTACTTATGTTTAGATATGCAGAGAGGAGGTAGGTTGAGTTAAAACTGAGTCTGAGTAACATTGAAAGAGCGGCAGAGTACAGATGATCAGTATTTGAGTTACTCATTGAGCAAATAAAGGGAAGAGTAGGATACCCTAATTCTTAAACTTACTTGTTGTTCCTCTCATGCTCTGAAGAGTATTTGCACATGCTTGGTTGTAGTCCACATCAATCATACACATATCTGCTCCGAGTTCGCTAGCTTTGCACTTTTGTCTCCATTCAAGAGGTACTAGGTCGAGAAGCAACTTGTATAGCATTGGCATAAAGAATCGAAATTTCTCAAATTGTCACTTAATTTTGAGAAAGGGGTATGGTGGGTATGCTGATAAAAGCCAATAACTCCCTCGCTCAGAGCTACTAGTATACCTGTTAAAGTCGCCCAATAACAATAGAAATAGAATAGTCCGGCGCGGTAGGAAAAGGACAGCAGTGTGTATCAATCGCTTGGACTATAGCTACCAGAGTGCTCATAATAGTACCACCACGATGGCAGGAAATGGAATAGAAGTAGACGACCTATCATTTAACGATGAGAGCTTTGGTATAGTATATTGTCCAAAACTTTCTAAACGCCAAGTATCAGATCTTTCATTCAATGGCGATTTAGTAGATGAGCCAATTAATTCATCACTCGACCCAATCGATGAGGATATTACAGATGAAAGTGTTGTCGGTGTTGTCGGACCAGAGGCTATATCAAATAAGAAGAAGTATGGATTTGCAGCATTATTGTTGATATCTCTATTTGCAATTGTCATCGGTGTGAGCGTTAGCACGAGGAAGAATAATGCAAATGCCAATGTTTCATCTCTGAATGCACCACAAGATAAGTTGGACTATTGCAATAAGATAATGACACAAGAGATGAGTATAATTGACCTGGTAGAAGACGACGAGAGCGAGGAAGAAACATTGTCACGGTCGGCATCTAATGATCATCTGGATATTGCAGTTGAGGTAAAGTCGGTGCGCAAATATGTCGCAGTCGAAGAGAGGGTGAGTAATGAAAGTAGAGATGTTGAATTGAACTTCGGAGATCGTAAACGAGTGCTACGAGGCGGGAAAGATATGGTAGATATGGTTGAGAGGGAGAGGGTAAGTTGTTGATTGCTTGTTCTTATTTCTTATATAACAGAGTACTCATATCTCTCTTCTTTGCATCTTGCAACATACACAGAGAATGGATGAATGTAACAAGCTCATCGCAAACTCAAACAATTGAAATTAGGCCATCGTAAATGAGTGTGCGAATGTATATTATAAGATAGAGGGCTCTATGATATAGAGTTTGAGGAGATGGACATTTTGGTGTTGTTCTGTAAAATTTGATAACAAATATAAAGAACAACCAAATGATATGAGACAACACTGGCCACGCAGGAGCAAGCACATTACTTTAAGCTATTTCCTTAGATCTACTGCTCTTATACGCCAGGCCATCACATAACAGGGTGACACACATCTCTATCCAAAGTACTTATTTACATATACAAACCACTATTCCTCCTCTATTTATCACACTTTGATTTACGTACCAAAGTTGGCAAAGAAATCATCACCACTGGTAACCTTTGTCGCGTTACCAGAGCTAGGTGCTTTTGGTCTGGTAGCACCCATATTCAAATTACCAGAAGATGGGGCACTCATACTTGGCTTCGGTGGAACGAAACCATTTGACGATGGTGCTGCTGGAGTTGGTGCGGCACTGTATGAAGGTGCCGCACTACCCGAGCCAACGCCGCCCATACCTCCACCTCCACCAAATTTGGCAGCCATGCGAGCTTTTGCCTCATTTCTCAACCTTGTTTGTCTCATCACGTATTGCTCATCACTTTCACCAGTTAATGCTTCTACACCATTAGGATCCTCACCTAGTCCTGGCACGGCCTCTCCCAATGTTGATGTTGGCATGGTTGGAGCAGCAGGCTGCTGTATAGGTGCTGCAACGGATGACATTCCTCCCATACCACCCAATAGATCTATAGAACCTCCCATCCCTGACGAACTGCCGCCCATTCCACTCATACTATCACTTCCAAACCCACTATACTTGCTGGGCTTTGCACTACTTTGAGAATGGAACTGTCTTTGCAAATCTGCCAATCCATCATTCCCTGCATCATCAGGTGCAGTTACATTTTGAACAAAGTTGGATGCACCAGCGCTAAGACCTCCCCAAAAGCTACTTGCAGTGGATGATAATTGTTGTCGTGTATTCTCATCTTGTACAGCAGCTGAAACAGAACTTGCCGCTGTAGAAAGTGCGCCAAATGCAGATCCTAAACCAGACATTACTGAACCTGTAACGGCACTAACATCAGTGAATCTCCATATCCACCATGCGGGTTGTAATTTGGATCACTACCGACACCTCCCATGCGACTTCCTCCACTACCAACTCCACCCATGCCTCCACCGCCACCAAATTTAGCAGCCATTCTTGCCTTTGCCTCATCACGTAGACGTGTCTGTCGAGCAATGTATGCTTCATCGGTTTCGCCAGCAAGTCTTTCCATACCATTGGGATCGGTTCCTGCCTTTGGAGCTCCACCGCCACCCATTCCACCTGCGCCATTTGAATGAATACTGCCCATCCCTCCACTACTTCCATTGCTTACATAATTATTCTTTGGTTTGGGCTTTGGCAATTCTGTTGGTTCAGGCTTTCCTATTTTGATTCAACATAAAAATAAGGTGAGATGTGTGCATAAGATATGCTCAATAATGTCCATCTGCTGCAATAAACTTGCAACAAAAAGAATCTACTCACCTTCTGATCTTGCCTTTAATTTGACTTTATATAACTGTGCTACATCACTTTCATACTTTTGTTTTATAGGCGTAGAAGGTAAAACGCCATTGGAACTAAGATAGGATTGACACTTTTGATTGCCTCCTAATTTCATGATTTGCAATTGCGCTGGTGTCCACGAATCCATTGCTATTGATCGTACAAATGAGATGTGTACCCCTAATGATCTGTGTTGTTTTTATTTGAGTAGTTTGTAGTGTTTGATATGAGTGTTATAGAGAAGTATATTAGATTTGAATCGGCCCAAGTGTGTAGCAAACTCCAAACTATCATTGCAACTAAACCATATATCAACATTTTCTTCATATATCCTTCACCCTCAGATAATATATGTATATCATACTAAACATACATATCAGCCCTATATTTGCATAATCTACTCACCTATGAACACCACTACAATCTAAACAAAAGACGGTACCAAAACTAACACTTGCCCATTGTGGATTCTTCATACCACAATCACAACATTTATCATTTCCTGGTATTGATTTAACAATTGCTTGATCAGCTGCTGTCATTTGAACCATGATTGCAGTTGTATTTCTATTATTTTGTTGTTGGTTGGAAATTGTATTGCAACTTGTGCTCTTTTATTAATGATTATGTATTGTTAATCTATATTTTAGACCACCGGAACCTTACAGATCTATTCCTTGGTCGTTATAGAGCAAGCAGGTTTGTCCTGCCAAAGTATATGCACAATCGATGTGATCAACTCTGCCGCCGAGGAGCGAGGCTGATGAAAATATAACGATCAGATTTCCAAGGGGGCTTAACTTCGGGGGCTCCCCTATCTCGGCCAATATTTGGTTAGAAAACGACGTATTCGGATATAATAATGGTTATATAAATATATAATTAGGGGGCACAGCCTACTAACCCCCAAATAAAAATATCCATTTCTGCACTGCCACAACTGTTGAAAAAAACAACAGCCGCCATTTATTATCATGGTTGGTCGTTTACTAACATCTCTCTTACTCTTAACGGCGTCTTCGCCATTGGCCGAGGGTGGATTCTTTAAGAAGAAGCACCGTCGTCAAAAGGCCGGTACAAAGTATAATGATCATGATGCTGTTCATGTTGTTGTGAATAAGGTTGGGTGAGTTAATATGATTTACCATGTGTACTGCCTATTTGGTTTTGGAAGATGTTTATTGGTGTTTTGTGTATTGATGTGTTTGCAAATTGCAATTGTATGCGAAGAGGTTTGTAGGATTAGGATATAGATAGCTTGTCGAAAGATTAAGTAGGGCAGTAGGTGCACCTATTGAACGTTATACGAAGTTGCATATGCCCTTCCATCTTCCTATTGATATTAAATGATTGATGGGAGATAATAAAGATGGTATTTAACTTCTGGTTGATGTTTGGGGGTTGTTTATTGGGTGTAGGATGGCTGATCAAAGTTTTCTTTGCAATGGTTAATTTGTACCATGATGTGCACAAAATCTTCTGTGCATCTGTTATGTATATCCTACTGCCAGAATATTGTCGAGATATATTGTTAGGATTCATATAATTGATTTGTTTGTCCTACTTATTTACTTACTAAACTCATCTTTTCCCACCCGCTCAAATCATCAATCAAATATTATACTCAACCCAATTAATTAACAAAAACAAATACCCAAATTATAACATACAAAACTTTAACCAAATTATCCAGACCATTTAACAATCCCACTGAAACATACCGTTACTACTCTTTACCCTTCTGTCATAAACATGCCGATGAGGATGAACACAAGGCAGCAGCCGAGGATGAAATTCCAATGGGTGATTTTGAAGAGGAAGATTTTGGTGGTTTCTCCGCCACAGGACAACGTATCTTAGGTGATCGTGTGGGTGCTGAACGTCATAAGCAACGATTAGGTGAAAGTATTGTCGGTGATCGTCGTGAAACATCACCCTACGAGTTAAGTTTCTTGGATGATATTGAATGGCGTCTATTATGTAAAACTACATTGGGTACCAAGGAATTAACAAAGTTTAAGGAGGCAATTCATAATAATTACTTCTTTGAAATGTTCGTTGAAGATTTACCAATGTGGGGATATATTGGTGACTTTGAAGATGAGGATGCAATTTTGGGTGAAATGGAGGGTAGTCATACCTATCTATTTCCACATTTACATTTCAAAATTGGTACGAATATGGGTCAGATTGTTAGTGTTACAGTAACGACTGAGCGTGATCGTCGTGTGGATATTACCAACGTGCACAAGCCTACAACTGTTCAGTTCTCATATTCGGTGGAATGGTTTGAGGATCATGAATTGCCATGGAAGATGCGCATGACACGCTATGCCGATTCACGTTTCTTACCCGGTAGTTTTGAGATTCATTGGTTGAGTATCATCAACTCGTTTGTGTTGGTATTGCTACTAACAGCCTTCTTAACAATTATTTTGATGAGGGTGTTGAAGAATGACTTCTCGAGGTACATGGAATTGGATGATGAGTCAATGGAGGAAGAAGAGGTGAGATTTTTCTGTAAATTGTTTATGTAAATTGTTTATTGTTTAGGATCACCTTCTGATACGCATCTCTCTCCTCTCCTTCTTCGATGAACTAGTCTGGGTGGAAACTGATTCATGGCGACGTGTTCCGCTTCCCTGAGTTCCCTGTCCTATTCTGTGCCTCGGTCGGTACTGGAGTACAGCTCATTGTGGCCACATTCTTCCTATTAGGGTTGGCATTAACGGGCCTCATATCCACTACACGACGTGGGTCCATCTTGGCAGGATTGGTAATCATCTACTGCCTCACATGTTCCATCGGTAGCTTTATATCAACGAGACTTTACTTCCAGATGAGTGGAAAGCAATGGGTTCGGTGTGTTCTCTTCACGGCAGCTCTCTTCCCTACTCCCGTGGCACTTGTCTTTATGTGGGTGAATACCATCGCCTTGGCACATGGCTCGACTAGTGCATTGCCCTTCTCTACGGTGTTTACGATTGCGGCTTTGTACTCGTTGATTGCTTTCCCTTTGACTGTCTTGGGAGGAATCGCGGCAAAGAACTACGCCAGTCATGATTTTAATGCTCCCACCCGCACAACAAAGGTGCAGCGTGAAATCCCTACTGAAGTGCCTTGGTACCGCAGCCGATTCTTCCAAATGATCATCTCAGGATTCTTACCCTTCTCGGCTATTTACATTGAGCTTCATTACATCTTTGCCTCAATGTGGGGACATCAGATCTACACACTTTTCGGTATCCTTCTATTTGCCTTCATCCTTCTTATTATTGTCACCTCCTTCATTAGTGTGGCATTACTTTACTTCCAACTAGCAAGAGAGGATCATAGATGGTGGTGGAGTACCTTTATTAATGCAGGAATGACCGGTTTGTTCATCTATGGATACTCCTTCTTCTATTACTTCCATCGAAGTGGAATGAGTGGTGTGCTTCAGTCATCCTTTTACTTTGGCTACATGTCTATCATCTCATTTGCTTTCTTCTTAATGTTGGGTAGTGCTGGCTTCCACTTCAGTCTTCTTTTCGTGAAGCACATTTACTCCAGAGTCAAGTGTGATTAGAAGGTCTGCTGGCTATATAATATGGAAACTAGTATTTTAAGGAAAAAGAGGGGCTTGTGCATTCATGTTTATAATCGGCACAAGGCTCAGAAAAGAATAGGAATATGTTGGGTAAATTAAAATAAGCAAGTATTGAATGTTCTTAGCAAAACACCTAGGCATTTATATCTACAGACCATGCTTCCCAGCATATCCGCTTATCTCAGAGGGCATCCATCCTCTTTCCTTCAACCACGCCTCATCTATTTTGTAAATCTCAACACCTAGAGGATATGTCACTGGCTCTCCATCACCTCCACATGCTAATGATACATCTCCCTGAGGACAAGTCGATGCACTTACTAATAGATCCGTCTCGGCAATAAACTCAATGTAATCACCTACCTCAACAGGTGATGGTTTGGTAAAGTATTGATTAGTATCTCTGGTAAATCCAGTGCACATGAAGACGTTTAAAACATCGTGTACATCCATCTCATCCAGTCTATCAAGTTTAGCTGCTCTGGTCAAATTACTATGACAACAACAATTATAATCTTCTCCTGTCATTAAATGATGTGTATATGGATCACATCTACTTCCGATGACATCATGCACTCCAGCTCCATCTTCATCAAAACCATAAGCAATAGTATCCTCGGTTATTGTTGCAAGAGGTCTAAGATATGGCATATTAGACCATAATCTATCCCCAGTAGTCAAATGTGTTGCATGTATCTGACGAGTTTTGCTCGAATAGAATCTTTCCTTTGGATTGGATAACGACCAACAGTTCATATCTGCAACTTGTGAGCCATGAGTACATACTATTCTCCATAAATGTCCAGCAGGTACTTTCCAACTCCTTGCATCTTTGGCTGGTATTGTTAATTTTGTTACTAATGTTGCAATGTTATCTTTCACTGCTGTTCGGAGTGCCGAGTATAGGACATCTCCACCCTTCTTTGGTGGAATTGAATCTATGTTATAGCATAGAATTGGTTTTGTTTGTCTGGTAATTTCTTTCCTAGACAATGCTACTTGCTGTTTTTGATTGGACATACTAGTAAATCGTCTCCCCTCACTCTAGCTTGTTGATGTGTCGAATAAATGACACTAGACAAAGAGATACTGTAAAGAATCCCTTAATGATTGAAACTACCGTCTATGCCGTGTATCTCTTCTAGTACATACTATTTGAGAGTTACTTATTGAAATACTAGTACTGCAGTGTTGTTGTCGGCAAAGTTTCTCTATTATCGAGTCATGCTCTAGTTCCAACAATATCTTTGGAAGGCAAAAGTAGGGTTCAGCAAAAATACAAAGCCAAATAAAATAAAGGTCATAAGGTATCTTTGGTTATAATAGGCCCTATATGGGTATATAAACAGTAATTTTGAGTATTTCTTGCTCTATATAAGAGCCAAACACAAATATGTACTTTTGCCGAACCCTAGGCAGAAGATATTCAGCTTCTCCCCCTCCTCACCCGAACAATTCATCTACTATGATCTCATAACTTCCTTTCTATTATCGGAACAAAGCACAAAACTATGACTCAATTCACCGCCGCTGCCCGTAATCTCCTCACAAAAACAATCTCTCGATCTGCAACTTCTTCAGTAGTTCGTCCATCAATATCAATTTGTTCATCGTCCATCGTCTCGAATTGTTTGAGTAACTCCTCTACCACTGCATCATTTGGAATAAAGCAGCACACTAGAACCATGTCAACTATGGAGAGTCCGCAGTAGTAGTATTGTTTTATCTCACGAATTCATGTGTTCAATTTGATGTCTTGGTGATTTGAGTGCTACATTTGGCCCTCGTGTATCTTTATTTGATTGCCCTTGTATATCATATGTACTAATATTATATGTTACTTTCTCATCTCTTTGGTTTCCAGGATACTATGGAATCGGGTACAAAGACTTATATGTCTTTGTACCCCGAAGGCAGTACGGACGGTGGCATTCGTTTAGGAAATATCGTTCCCGATTTTGCAATGGATACAACTCATGGGAAGTTTGATAGCTTTCATGAATGGAAGAAGGGACAGTGGGCTATTCTCTTCAGTCATCCAGCCGACTTTACGCCTGGTAAGTTTCTGAATATATGCATACGATATAATATGCATACATGATGTGCACATCTTCTATTGGTATCTGCTTTATGCTCACATGATATACTTGCTTCTCTAATCTATACCGTTGATATATCCTTCTCAAACTCTGTCTCTATCATAAACACATCTAGTATGCACAACTGAAATTGGAAGGTTAGCTTTGAAGTACGATCAGTTAGAAGAGATGGGTGTGAAGGTTGCTACCTTATCGGTTGACCCTGTAAAGTCTCATAACGACTGGCTAAAAGATGTTGTTGCACATTGTGAGAACGAGATTGACATCAAATTCCCAATCATTGGTGATCAGGTATGTGTGTGCTTTGTGAACTTCTAAGTTCATATATATGCACTTCTCTGAATGTCTCACATATATCTTATATCAATTCACAGGATCGTTCAATCTCGACAGCATACGGGATGATTGACCCAGGCAATTCAGACGAACAGGATCTCCCATTAACAATCCGTGCCGTGTTCATTATCAATCCTGAGAACAAGCTTATGCTTAGTCTCAACTATCCCGCCTGTGTTGGTAGAAACATGGATGAGATTGTAAGATGTGTCCAAGCATTGCAGTTGTCATATGAAAAGAGTATCGCCACACCTGCCAACTGGCCTAATAACCATGCAGATATCCCTATGCCCGACGGAAGCAGGTCTACTGAATTCAAAGGTTCAGTCTTCTTGCTTCCCACGGTAAGTGAGGCAGAAGCAAAGGAGCACTACCCTGGATATCATTCCTGCGCTGTGCCTTCCGAGATCAATTACCTCCGTTTAGTAAAGAAGGAGGATGTCGAGAAGAAGGCTGTCACTGCCTAGAGAGGATCAGTATTATGGAGTTTTTGTTGTACAGCTTTGTTAGGATAGCTCGTCTTTATTGTATAGTGTAAAAGAGACATGTATAGGAAGTTTTAGCACATTACTCATGTCTGTTTGCCTTTATCTATGATTGTATGTACACTTGACTTTATCAACTTGGTCTCTTCAGCATTTGAAGTTATTGAACAGTTCGTATTGCCTATCTGAAATCTGCAATATCTTTGAGACACAGCTACAATGCGATACTTTAAATGTAGTCTGTAGTGCAAGGCATTTGATGTTGCTTTTATATGATAATACTCCACACATACATTGTATCCCATCATCTACTGATATAATCTCAGCTCAGCCTAGAGCCGGTCCACCACCAAACCACTTTCGTATTGTATAAACTTGCCACCCAGTAATACACATATAAACCAACGTCTCCACTAAATTCCCAAGTACCAAATGACTATGTAAATGTTGATTCTTAATAGTTCTCCAATTCCATACACGTCGCTCTTCCAATTGCTTGGATATAATATCTGCATATACTTTTTCCAGGATACGTAATTGTTCTTTCGTGGTGTGTAAATCTTCATCTTTGATGGCACCTTCTTCTGCTAATATAACTTCGTCATCTTCTTTCTCGTATAGTGAGTGTATTTCCGAATGGGTCTCAACGCCTACTAACTCGGGTACATGTCCTGTTCGTCGATCGATATCACCATATGTACTACTCTTGCGTAATTCCATTTCAACTTGAATTGGGTGACTCTTTGGATGCACACATAATCGATACCAACCCGGTGATGGAATCTGTATTGTCTTTTGATATGGTTCACCTGCTATTAATTTGATATTATCCTCGGTTAATCTTCTTCCATGTTGTTGATTATGTAAATGTGAGTCTCTTCCAGCACCACCATGATTCCCATCATGTTCATCATTATTAATCCGACGTCTTCGTGGACCTTCACCATCCATCTCCGGTAGGGCATGTCGTTCATGATCCATTTGTAACTTAACAAAATCATCATCCACTTCTGCCTCCTCTTGTAACACTTCTTTTCTCATTTCTTCTCGAGCCTTGACATAATCATCATCATAATACTCCTCCTCTTCATCTTCACTCTCGGCTTCCGGATGGCCCGGTGGCAAATGACCATTATGCTCTTCCATATACCTCTCACGATGTTCATGCCTCCCATGTTGATGTAACGGAGGCGCGACATGTGGAGGAGGTGGATGTTCCATCATACGATGTTGATGTTCCAAATCATGATGCTTATTAAACTCCTCACGTTGCTTATCATTCATATTATAATCATCATAATAATCTTCCGACTCATTCTCAAAGTCAATTAATTGTGTAAATTTAATGGGCTTTACATTCATCATACTGGCACCAAACTTGCCTTTGATGAACATGGTTGTACCTTCTTTTGCATATCTGGTTAGATATTTGCCTAATTCACTACCAGCTTTACTTATACCTCTTTTTTGTTCATTTAAATCCAAATCGACAGGTGCCACTGGAAGATGCGCGTTACCGCGATTATGAAGAAGAAAGAGAAGTGATTGCAACAAATGTTAGTACATGCGGCTTGCAAAAGCAATCAAACCAAGGCAAACGAGTTCAAATGAAGTATTCGAATGGCCGAGTCTTCATATTGAACACACGAATACATAAGACAAAGAATACTGAGCGGACTTTCCTGGACCTTCTAACACCATCGCAGCCTGTAATTCCTCACCAGAAATAACAAATACACTTGCTGAAAGATACGTTTCACAGTTTATGACATGAAGAGAGTGAGTAGGAGCTTCTGTTAGTATAGGTGTTTGCAAAGTCAATTAAATAGAGACAAAGTAAAATAAAAGTTAATCTGCTGAGACTTCATATTGAACATTTGAATTCTATGATACATAGAAACACAGACTTGCCAGTTAAAAACTCATCAGGTTCGGTAATTCGTTCTAATAAACACTCTTCACCACCCACTGGTATGTTATACGATAGTGGTAGGTATGTAGCCGATACCGATGGCACAGCATCATCTGTATCGTATACTAAACGACCATTGGATGGTGGTAATAGAGCATATACTGATGAGAAGTGTAGTAAAAGGGTAATTGCAATACAAACTTGGTGTATCTTTATTGTTTTACTAGTAAAACCACTGCCACAACCTGATACCCTAGATGATATAAATGATGATCTCATCTTTAATGGATAAGTTTGTCAGCAGCTGTCAATAGACTTGGAGAGAGTAATACCTGAGGGCTGGTAATAGCAACATGTACATCTCTAACATCCACAATTCACAATCCACAGCCAAATTAAATATGAGAGTTTTCAGTTTCAGTTTCATGAGTGATAAACTCCTTTTTGGGGAAAAGGACAAAAGACACAGAGTCATAACCACTTGAATGCATGTGCATCAAAAGAACAGATTTAAAAGAAGAATAGGATGTCTACTAAATGCTACAGGTGATAGGACCATAAAAAACTATGACCAGGCAGGCCGTCGGCCTATCATACGCCAGTCCTTGCTATCTCTAATCTCTCTTGATCTATCATTCAATCAATCGATAAAAGCTCTATGGTGCCAAACTATAAGCTATCTCTTGTAATATCATTTTTATTAGTTGTTGCCGCAGCTGTTAAGATGCTGCTGCCACTGTACATATTCAGGTGCTGCTCATGTTTCACACCATGCCTCCCTCAAATGCAATTTTCATATATAGTATGAACTTCTCAGACAAAAAGTACCAACATCTCCGTAATTCCCATAGAGTAACTTCTTAAAACTCTCCCTCGTAAACATCTCCTGTGGCCCACTCCATTTTACCTTCTCCCTTTCTTTCGTCATCTTTCCAATCACCGTCGTAAACACCGCCAGAAGAATATACAAATTTCCCCTTTCCGTGCTTCTTTCCCTCAAACCATTCCCCTTCATAAACATTACCTGATGCCCATATCATCTTGCCCCACCCATGACGCTTTGATTCGACAAATTCTCCTTCATATGTGTTATCATTCTTCCATGTAAAGATTCCTTTACCGTGTTCCTTTCCATTTAAGAATTCTCCAGTGTATGTATCCCCATTTGCCCATGTTAATGTACCTTGTCCACTTCGTACACCATCCACCCAATCACCGTTGTATACACTACCACTTGAATATTTGTATTCACCTTTACCGTGCTATATAGGTAATAAGTTGATATATCATGAGATAATTCGCGGAGAATAACAATATTGCAATAAAGTACATATCATATACACACTACTACTTACCTTTACATCAACAGTCTTGCCATCCTTATCTTTACCCTCTTTAAATTCTCCTACATATACATCTCCATTACCATATGTAATCGTCTTGGAGGTTTTCTTCTTCTTCTTTTTACTAGATCCTAATAAGCCCATATTAATTTTTTTGCAATGCTAAACGAGCTAGTGCTCAATTTTCAACAGATGTTTGAAACAAAAGTATGACGGTCGCCTATTCCTTCCGCCGAATAACCAGTTAGTTAAATAATAACGAGCTGCCCCTAAGCTAATTATATGATATGTTGTTGTTGACTAAAAGTAAAGAGTACTATCGGAGCTAGATAGCGTTAAGTGTGGATCTTTGGTATCCTTTTGGTATCCTTTTTTAATCGCTCGATGTAAGGCAAAAGCTTATTGCTTAGTTCTGTGATATGTGGTCGCGACAACATCACTAAATCCACCGCTATATCGTTTCATCAGTATCTACATTTGGTCGGCGGCGCTGCCAATTTCATGCCCCTCTCCTCCGTTAGAGAATCAGATGAATACATCAACGTTTAGGCTTACATATTCTTCTATTTGTCTCAATCTTCTTCTTTGGTCATCTAAGTGTACCTTGCTTTCTTATTTGGACTTCCGACTGCACTTTCCGAAGCATAGTTATCCTTAAATTCAAAAAAGTCACACCTTCCACCATATCTTTTGCCGCAACAAAAGAAATCTCTGCCTTGATTGGGACCCGATTTCTTTACCTTCTTTACAGAAGCAGGTATCCCGCAATTGCACAACGGCAACATTTGCGGAGAGCATTTACCTTTGGCACAAACATGAATCTTACGTCCATAATTCTCAGTTTGCTTGTGAACAGTCCTTTCCAAATACTTTTCGCCACAGTTGCAAAGATTCTTAACTCGTTTGTATGCGACCAAGTACTCTACAAGAACCTGGTTTTCATCATACACTATGAACTCCCTAAACTTTCTTGCCCTCTCTCCCGGGACACCGATGAGACTGTTGGGTATTTCTCCATCTTCCATTGCAGCCAAGGCATTGCGACCATCAGAGGTGAACACATTTTTGCCATCAACAATCCTTGTTCTCCCGTCAGATGATGTCACATGCCTCCCAAGAAGAACTCTACAAACAAGAGCATACCGCACATTTTTTTGGTGCATACTACCCTTGCATTCTTTGTATATCTTTTCATGTAGCTCGGCCTTCTCCCCCTTCATTTGATACCTATCATCCGTAGTCGCATATTGATCAATCTTGGCAGAATTCTCAGCAAAGTAAATCCCTTTTCCAAAGAGTCCATTCTTATTTGCCAAAGCAGTCTGATGCCCTTCAAATAAGATAGAGTGGAGATTCTCAGGTTTAGTACCGTGAAGGAGAAAGACCTCTCCTGCTTTACCATCAAGTGGGTTATTTGCAAGTTCATTCATCGGAACTTTGTAACTATCCGGGATATCGTAATCTAAAGATCCCTTGGTATCTTCTTCCTTGGTGATACTTGACCGAGCAGTATTGAATTTCTCTTGTTGAACCTTGTTAGTAATTTGCCATACCCCAACAACATCAACACTATCATATCTTGAGTCAGTATATCTCACCATGAACGATGGATCCACCTCCATCATACTTTGTAACACCTCAACCTTTTTCCAATCTGGAAGATACGTCACATAACCGGGTAATGGGGGACGCTTCTTACTGTCTAAATTCAGTTTATGAGGACTAATACCAGCTGATTTAGCTTTTGATGTTTCATCTTCCTCAACCCATTTAAAGAATTTGCACCCTTTCCCTCTTCCTTTAGCACATGTCCAAAACTTCCTTCCTTTATCAGGTGATTGTTTAGTAACCGCTCGTTGTACACTTGACTTCTCACATTTGCAAAGCGGTCCAGCTTTGTTGTTAAACACTTTAGCTGGAGATTGATCCGCCCATTCAAATACTGAGCACTTCGTACATTTGTAGTATTGTCTTCCGGGGAAGTTTGCTGACTGACTTGCAGTATGTTTCTCTCTGATAGTTCCGCACTTGCACAAAGACATGAACTATAATTAACAACTAATAACAATTTGATTTAAGTTTAGAAGTAATGTTATGCCTTATCCAATTTGATTGTAATTCTGATTATGTGATATTGACAAATTGTGAGTTAGTGCAAAGATATCGTTTATTCCCGTTGTAGGTGGTAGGATTTATTTGTTTTGAACAGGTAGCCTAAATGTTTAGTATAATTTAACGATGAAATCTAAAGTATCATCAATATAAATGGTATTGTCGGGGGCCAGTTTATGAGAGAGTATTGTTATGATGATTGACATCAAGTCAAGAGAAATCTTATCTTTGACTTTGTTGAAAAGGTATCCTTTTTGGCAAAAAGCATTGGCTAATCTCTCTTCTAATTTTTGATATGTAATGTGGTCGCGACACTATATACAACACCGCTATATCGTTTCATCAATATCTATATTTGGTCGGCGACGCTGCATCGCTCTAGAGGTGGCTAAGTCACAACAAAGGTGGATATCAATGACGACGACAAATATTATGAAATACCCATCAATATCCCTGCATGTACTAGGCTGTGGGTCAATCGGACTCTTATATGCATCTGCTATACACAAAACATACTATAAACAAAGTCTGAATGATAATAATCAACCTCCGGTTACACTATTGATGCGATCTCATCACAAACCTCGTCTAATTCAACAGGATACCACCAATGATTGGGTTGCTCCGATATCAATCCAAAGAGGAACATCAACTATAAGATGTGATATTCCAGTACAAATCATTGGTGACAACAAATCAGATACATGTAGTGACAACAACAATAGTCCAATTAATTGTGTATTACTGTGCACAAAAGCAAATGATGCCGTTGCAGCTATAGAAAGCATTTGGCATAGATTGAATCAATCCCCATCAGGCTCCAAAATTATAATCTTATCGAATGGAGCATTAGCAATACGAGATTGTATTTACAAACACTTTGGTAAACAACATGGAGTTGAACTTGTGCTTGGTACTACAACCCATGGAGCACATACAACAATCTCAAATGTATCCGATCAATCATCAAAGTCTTATAACATTACACATGCAGGAGATGGGAGTACATATTGTACAGATGAAGACTTCATTCATGTATGTCAATCAGTAGGATATGATAGTGCAGTACAGTCAGAGTTACAAATGAACATCATTCTATGGAAGAAATTGGCAGTAAACTGTGTAATCAACCCCCTTACAGCGATTCATAATGTAAAGAATGGGGAGTTAATTGAAACAAAACATCAAGGACAAGATATTACAGTGATTACCAAAAGTATACTGGAGGAGATATCACAAGTTGCAATATTAGAAATGGCAGAGCTAATAGAGAATGAGATATCAAATGAAGAAGACGATGATTCACCGACAGAAACCATGCTTTCATTACTTTCCGTTTCATCATTCGAAGCATTTGTTTTCAAAGTAATGGCTGATACAAGTCAAAATATATCTAGCATGCTGCAAGATGTTCGAGCAAATAGAGTAACTGAAGTACAGTTCTTAAATGGCTATGTGGTATCGTTGGGGAAGGATAAGCATGGGATAGACTGTCCAGTTAATGAGAAGATGGTTCGACTAGTCGAAAACTTGAAATCATAACATAATAATCATATACCGTATCCAACTCTTTCTAAATAAATAATGTTAACCTGCTACCTCATCAGCTGCATCAAACTTATTCACATCTTTTGCCTCAGAATGGAGAAATGCACATGATCGATCCCTTTTACAACCACCTTCTTCTAAATGATATGACAAACAATGTTGAGAATGATTCTTTTTCCAAATCTCTAATCTTTCATCTTTCGGTAGCTTCTTTAGTTGCTTTATAATCTCCACAGAGGGTACTTCGGCACCCATTCTAAGATAATGCTCGGGATCTAGTCCTTCTCTTTTGGCCTTTCGTGTCATTCGGCCTTCATATCGTTTGCGCTTTCCTTCCTCTTCTCGTTTTCGTTTCAGTGCATCCTTTTCTCTGGCTGCCTTCGCTTGGTCAAATTGGAAAGATTCTGGATTGTTCATGTATCCTGTTGAATTAGACGAGGTTTGTGATGAGATCGCATCAATAGTGTAACCGGAGGTTGATTATTATCATTCAGACTTTGTTTATAGTATGTTTTGTGTATAG
>Ga0214478_100156_pt1 | contig 37780 bp, 30 predicted proteins | sample M1_20Mar14CPVII9_2_FD_178001 | JGI IMG/M metagenome (GOLD analysis project Ga0214478, IMG submission 178001) | Marine eukaryotic communities from Monterey Bay, California, United States - M1_20Mar14CPVII9sort6BwellD7 | ecosystem: Environmental > Aquatic > Marine > Unclassified | place: USA... | reverse complement strand
TATCCTATATTGAAAGCAGCTCCCTGAGTGGGTTTGTTGGTCACGGGCGTGTAGTGGGACGCACACCTGATGTCACTAGCAAAAAGAAGATATTTGTTAGTAAAAAGTTACAGTATTCTAAGATGCTTGTTATTTTAGGCGAGCTTTGACTAATTTAGCACTTTGAGCGATAATTTGAATTGGCTTACGAGAAAGCTTAATAGAGCTAAGTAAATAATACAACCGCTTATTTTAAGACAGCTTTACTTTGATTACAGCTAATACTTTGATAACAGTTAATACTTTAATAACAACAACACTTTAATTCGCGCAGCGCTAGCCCGCCGAAGGCGGCTAGTGTTAAAGATATGAGCATCGTAAAAGTTTAACCAGAGGTCAGCTCGGCAGTGAGTAGAAAGAGTAGACTGGTGGGGTGCTTTATTTGATACTCCCCTCATGGCCGGCGACGACTAGCAAAGTATCTTTCTATTTTTTAGATACTCAATCAATGACCAATTTACGAGAGCATATGATATGATTTGAGAAGCATGGGGAGGTCAATTGGGGAAGGTATATACATAACATCGTATGTTTCGTCTACTACTTCCTTATTATGTGACATAAAATATACCCACAATATTGGTCGTGGGGATTGCAAAGAAGATACCCAATAAAGTTAGTTGGGGGTTCTCGATGTTAAATAGCAAAGATGAGTTCTCATTCATTTTGTTTTCATTGCAACAATAACAACGATAAGTAAAGAATCATGATAGAATCATCGTCTATAAAACTTTCGGGGAGTGGCACTAGTGATGGTGCTACCGCTGTCAGTGACATACCTAGCAAACAAACATCACAGACACAGACACAAACGATATCTAAGAAAGATGAAGAACGTCAATCACCGCCCATAAATAATGACCATCATATCATTGAATCTAGTATTGCTGATCATTTACCAATTGCAAATCTTTCACAAACCTCCCCTCAAACAACAGATCAACAACAGAATGGATACCACCACCACCCAACAACAATAAGTGATGAAGAGAAGAAGAATATATTAGCAATCCTACACAGTGGTACTATTGCATTAGAAGATTATGATCCACGAGAACAACTCAAACAATTACATATACGGAATCAATCTGAAATTATATCAAAGATACCTGGTATTAATCTATTCATCCGGCCGTTTGAGGAATTAACAACTAGTAAGAATGAGAAGATGCTTGGTGATATGGAGAGTCGAGTTATGAATCGTTTAGATGATATTGTTAATCGATTAGATGGGATAGATGTTAGATTAGATGATATTGAACAAAGGACGAAAGAATCAAATGATGATATCGGGCATCAAACTTCATCACCATCTACTGCTGACAGCTCCTCAACTGGTTGACAGTTTTGGTGACTTGTCTGGTTTAGATCGATGGAGACGCCTCCATTCAACTAACAGTAGCAGGGTAACTATCGTAGTCTCCGACTTCTTCTAGTTAAACGCAGAGGACAATGAATATGGAATTAGATTAGCTGATGGGATTGGATTGGGATTGGGATTGGAAGGAAGGAGACACATATCGACATCAAACAACAGAAGGCGGTCTATTACTTTGGAAATAGGAGATGACTCATACATATGAGTATGAGCATACTTGCATTGGAGTTAGAAAAGATAGACCTCATAGCAGTAGAAGAAAGAAGAGAATGTACTTATGCAACTTGATAGGAGTAGAATCTTAGACATAAGTAGCACTCTCTAAGTTAAGCTTATCATTCACCTTATTAGTAAGCAAACGCTGTCCCAAATATATATACATATACAAATATATCAGTGTATTGCAATCAACACCTTTACATCTCATCTCATCTTGTGTACTCCTCGTCCTTCTTTGAAATCAATCCAATCTTAACTAAACCGATTGTTTACTTCGATCCTCCATATCACTAATCCTTTTCCGTAATATATTAAAATCTTTACGAACTTTATTAGCAATTTCTCTTTGTCTCTTTAATGATTCCTTCCGTTCTTTATTCATAGTAGATGACTCTACAACTTCATCATTCTCATTCCAATCTGACATAATGTCAGTGGTACTAACTCTTCGTCGTGATGTAGTACTGCCGATTAAACCAGCAGTAGTACGTCGACGTCGTTCTTTTTGGAATTCTTCAAATGATACATCTAATGGATTGATATCGTTTGTTATATCGGGACAATTCCAACTTACACGTCGTGTCTCGGTGTCTACTTTGATTGGGGTCTTCTCTACGGTTGGTGGTGTTACTACCCTGCTATTATTGGTGTTAGTGTTGGACTTATCGATTGATAATGTTGATGTAGAAGACTGGAGAAGGTTGATATCTACTCCGGGAAAGTCACACGGTATTTGGTTTGTATTGTGTTAGTTGTCATGGTCATATTATGTGAAGCGAGTATTATGATTTAGAAATAGTTTGGTATTATTACAACGCAATTTAATGTTAATATGAATAGATGGGCAATTGATAATTATTAATGTGAGGCAAATAACTTAAAGCTTGTGTTGACGATGATAACGATTAATTGTGGGGCAATAGTTGACGTTCTTTCCGGGGGCAGTGCAACAATGAGATGTAAGACGTGACCCCAGATGGTTAAACCTGTCCTCGGGGTCATTGTGACTCTAATTGCAAATTTTAATACTCGTGGGGTTTGCTAGGTATGCCTCCCCCTTTATCTACGCTTGCTCTTGGTAGAAGAGGAGGCTAGGTCTATTATAATCTGCTTTACTATCATCTTCTTGACAGCAAACAATGGGCACAGGCATCAAAATCGGTAGAATAAAAAAGAAACAACCAAAACTCTCAGCAATAAAGAATGATACTTCATCAATATTGCTATCATCAGCTCGTATTGTTAAGAAACGTGCACGAGAATTAATAGGTTTATGGGGATTAGCAATTGTATTTACGTTTTTGGATGATGAATTACCTGGTAGATCGGTAAGTAATTGTATGTGTAAACATATGATGTGTTTGTGATAAGGTATGATCACATGATATGCTCATTGACTGCTCATGACTTTTAGACTGATCAATCTCTCTCCTCATCTTTCTACTCTTTGCTCTCTTAAACAATAGTATCTCCCCACATATGGTCTTAGAGGGAAGGATTTAGAGGAGGCAATGGCATACGCTGAAAGTGCCTCAGCTTTGTATAACAATCATCAGCAATCGTCGTCTACTGAAGTAGTAGATATCTCCTCAGCTGCAACCACAACAAATAATGCACCACTCTACATACCACCATCATTCGATACCATTGATAATAGACGAAAGATGTCTTTAAATCTAGGCGGTGGTAACTGCCAATGGCAACCACCGTCCTACGAAGTACCTGAATCGATAGATTTTCATAAAACAATCATAGCCGGATTCCCAAGTGGTGACAAGCGTATGATATTTACACAAATGGAAGCGTTGACGGGATGGCCAGCAAAAGATGAATGGGATTTTAAATTCTTAGGTATGAGTAATCATCCATTCATAAAAGCAAACTATCCTCACCATGAGGGTACTTGGGGTTGGGATACTGCAGCTGATCAAGTAGTCATGATGATACGTAATATTAGAAAGAGTATGGTAGAATATCATGACATATTATACGATTTGGGAGTTATATATCATTTTGATATAGATGATATTGATAGTAGTCATCGTGGGAAGTTTCCACCACATACTAATCCGTTTCATTTACCGATTGAGAATTATGTTGCGGCACGAGAAGCTGCCGCGAATAATTTGGCTAATTTGTATTCAGAGGCACCGCCGTTGGAGGATTGGTTGGGATGGAGAGATTTGAGAGTAATGGATGAAATAGTGGAAACCTGGGAAAGATTATAAGGAGTTGCAACAATGGACGTTCTAATTGTATAAGGACCGCACGGAATGGAGGCACAAATGGTATGGTTGGTTTATTGATTATTGGATGGAGGCTGGGTTGATGAGGGATATTTATACGCATCAATTAACTACTCCGGAACATTGGGAGATGCTTGTTAAGTACACATTCAAGTATACAAGAGATGAATTGGATTATGATGCAGTTGTTGGTAATGAAACAGAGGTAACCCCAAGTTATGATCCAAATTGTGAGGGAAGTAAGGTAACAGACGGGTGTGAACCAGTGGCAGTAATATCAGCCGAGAAGCTTCGGGACTATACAGACGGTCCTCCCGAGACTGCCAAGATTGCCAATGTATTACTCAACGATGATAGAACAGGGCAATATGTTATTGCACAAGAGGCTTGGGATTGTATATGGGAAGAGCTAATTGAAAATGGCAAAGGACTCAAGACAGTTTCGGACAAGCCTGGATATAATAGTGAAGAGTACAACTTTAGTGCAGAGATGTTGGAGGAGATGATTGCTGAACTGACTCGTTTGATTGACAAGTATAGTATGCCGGAGTGGAGTTCAAAAGCGACTGCCAACCGGGTAGTTGAGTTGTTGACCGAGCATCGTACACTAATACAGACTGAGCTAGTCGATGTTGAGTTAGGACTAAGGAAGCTATCAGATAAAGACTTCCTTGGTCCAAAGGAACGAGCACGAAGAAGAAAGCTCAAAGGAAAAGATGATAAGTCTAATACTGTCTCTGATGTTGATAACAATGTCAAGGCAGAGGATAACGAAGAAGACAAGGACTACTCAAAGTACTTTCTAGAGATGGATGCCAAGATATGGAAAGCAAGACAAAAGGAAATGAAACATAGAGCTCTTGAATCGGCTAGAGAAGAAAGGATAAAGCAACGAGCGGCCAGGATTGTACGGAAGGCAATACGAGAGGCCAGAGAGTCAACAGTTGTGCCAAAGAAGATGAGTGAGTTTAAACAACCAAAGAGGATGTCGGCAACAAAGAAAATGATGTATGTAGTGTAGCTTATCATTAATATTATAAGACATCATCATCTAAGGAAACTTATCATTTAGCAGATTTATAGTATGAATGTCGATATGCCCTCTTTGGTCCTGACCCTACTACATATGGTTTTCGTGAATGAAAGCTTCTCATACCATAAACATTGAAATAAACAGCCACATTAGGGTACCACTCATCCATAAATGCTCTATTCTTTGTCCATGGATTCTTCCAACTTATCCTTTGGTTAATTTTCTTATATCCCGTTACTGTACAATTCTCTTGTTCACTACACATTGGTCGATGGAACTCTGAAAACCAACGATTTGAATCTATAATACTAACAGATGGTTGTATACCATTAACACCACGCATAACCGATTTACTAAAGCCTCCGTCATCGGTACCATCCCATCCAATCTCTTCATCTGTCTTGAGTTTGAGTAGATCTTTCACTTTATTTGCTAGTTCTCTTTCCATACACCATCCACCGGCTGCAAACCAGTCATGATATGTATCACCAATCCAACAATTAGGTGTACAACTTGGTTTTCTTTGTTCTAAATCTTCCATCAAGTTCGATACATGTACTGACATGTCATCATCAAGATAGCATACCCAATCTGGCACTGGCTTATTATTTTTATTATTATTGAAGAAAGTAGTATCAAAATCAGTAAACACCGCCCTAGTCTTAATCCGCTGTGCATGATACGCAGCATTGGCATCCCCGCCTCCCTTATACTCACCCTGACGTAATGTACCATCTACTTGGCGTATTGTAATATAAGGATATTGTTCTTGAAATCTCAAAACTCCTGAATTGTTATCTGTATCGAATAGGAATGTAATTTGATTATTGGTATCCTTTGCCCATGAATTTGCTATTCTTCGTGAACGGGATAGATAGGTTGGTTTACCGGATGATTTGATGTAGAATTGTATACTAGTTGTTGTTGGTGTTGAAGACAACTCTTCGATACGAGCTATTGTTGATTTCGGATCGTTGAAATCAGACACGCCGAGTGATCGATGTCGAAGAAATATGCTGTTCTCATCATGTTTGCTAATAACACCACCGTCGTCATTATATGATATAATAATGTATAATACAATACATGATATGAATAGGACGACAATGATAGAGCTTGTGTATCGTTTTGATCGAGCCATATTATCGCTTATCATCATATCAGACGATATTATGCTCAAAAGTAAGAGCCCTCTATCTCTAGATAGCAACAATACAATTACCAAATTGCTACTGCAATAAACATACACTTCTCTCCTCTATTCTACCATTCTCTTTGTTGTGTCATATCACTTCACTCCCCCTCGAAGGGGATGATAAAACATAGAGTAAATAGTACTAAACGGCAATGCCAGCGACAAATCGGAAATGCCTCGGTGACCAAGAGTAAAAGGCAAACGTTTATCTGCTCCTACATCTCTTATTAGCGGCTCCTAGTATACCATGGAGGCAAGTAAAGGCGTACTATTATCGCCCAAAATATACAGGGTAATATCTAAAAGGGCTAAAGAGATTATAGGGTTGCTAGCATTGGCAATTTTCTTAACATTAATTGAAAATCGGATACCATCATCGTTGGTGAGTAATTTTTCTTATCGTCGACTATCAGGCCATTGCAGTATATTTTGCTATGCACTAATAGTGTGCTAAATGATATATTACATATGTTTATATATTATGTGGCATGTGTGTATGTTTACTGTTGTGTGTGAGTGGGTGCTATTCTTTTGAACTTATGGCGTGTATGATATGTGCACATCAGATTTGTGCAATGACATGTGCATACTGTTCTAACTGTATACTGATATCATACCCTATTCTCTATATCAATATACTAACTGCAGACTCTCTTACGACGACAAGAAACAAAGACAATAGTATACATACCAACAGAATATGATATTGAGAATCAACGTCGTTTGTCATTAGATTTAGGAAGTGGTAATTGTAAATGGCAACCACCACAATACGATGTTCCTGAAACACTCGACTTTCATAAAACAATCATTACCGGCTTTCCAAGTGGTGATAAAAGAATGATATTTACACAAATGGAAGCATTAACAGGATGGCCTGCTAAAGATGAATGGGACTTTGAATACGGTGGGATGTCGAATCATCCATTTATTAAAGCAAATTATCCACATCATGAGGGTACATGGGGTTGGGATAATGTAGGTGATCAAGTTGTTATGATGATACGGAATATTCGAAAGAGTATGGTAGAGTATCATGATATTCTTTGGGATTTGGGAGTTATCTACCACTTCAATATTACTGACAACTTCAGGAATAAGGTACGTCTTATACGTTTGGTTTCTCTTATGATGTGCTCATTTGCTTTTTTATGTGTGTACTTTTACAATTCATATGTCTGATACATATACTCTCTATTTGTTCCTTTTAGTTTCCACCACATACGAATCCATTTCATAATGATAATGAAACAGCATGGGACGAGGTAGCTACCGACTTGGCAGATCTCTACTCAGATCGTCCGCCATTAGATGACTTCCTAGGATGGAGAGACTTGAGAGTTAACGAAGAGATATACTGGGTAAGAGTTTGCATTTGAATGCCGAACAAGTCTTTGCAACTCACCAATATCAGATGCTCACATCATATGTATGCTCTTCTCAACCTATGCAGTACGGTTGGTTCATAGATTATTGGATGGAAGGGGGCTTGATGAGAGATATTTATACACATCAAATAACCACTCCTGAACATTGGAACATGTTGATGCTTCCATTTGCTTACACGAGAGAGGAATTAGATTATGATACAGTAGTCGGTAATGAGACGGAGGTAACCCCTAGTTACGATCCACATTGTGATTCAGAGAATGGGGATGTAACAGATGGGTGTGAGCCAGTAGCAGTTATATCAGCTGAGAAGCTTCGGGACTATACAGACGGTCCTCCTGAGACTACCAAGATTGCAAGGGTACTCTTACATGATGATAGAATGGGGCAGCATGTCATAGCCCCACAGGCCTGGGATTGTATATGGGAAGAACTCATCAAGAATGGAAAAGGTCTCAAAACAATTAACGACAAGCCTGGATTCAATGAAGATGATTATAACTTTAGTGCAGATATGCTCGAGGAGATGATTGCCGAGCTTACTCGTTTGATTGATAAGTATAGCAATGAACAGTGGAACGAGAAGACGACTGCCAATCGGGTAGTTGAGCTGTTGACCGAGCATCGTGCACTGATAGAGACTGAACTGGATGAGGTGAACTCAGGTGTAAGAAAGCTTGGTCATAAAGATTTCCTTGGGTGAGTATTAGTTGTGCATATCATGTGTTCATTTCGCTGTGTATACATATCTCACACTCCATATTTCTATTCATCCATATACATTCACAGACCGAAGGAGCGTGCTCTACGAAAGTATCAAGCAGTAGAAGAAGATACAACAAGAAGTGATCCTGCTGTAGCAAATAAAGAGAGCAAAGACTACTCAGAGTACTTCTTAGAACTCGACAAGATGAGATGGCAGGAGAGACAACGCGAGATGAAACGATCGGCTATAGAAAGAGCCGAGAAGCAGAGAGAGGCACAGGAGCAGAGGACTAGTGAAAATGTAGCAGAAGATCAAGTAGATGATGATCTTCAGGTAGTCAATAAAGTGCAAGAAGAAGCACAGCCCGCAGAACCCCAAGAAGTTCAGTCCTCTGAAGAGAATGAATCGTCACAAGAATTGGAATTCTCTACTGAGTATGATCTATCAGAGCAGCTAGATGAAGAGGCACCACGAGTTCAAGTAGCCATGGAGGAAGTTGAATTCTCTACTGAATACGACTTGTTAGAACATTTAGGAGAAGAAGTAGAAGAGACTCATAATAAAGAATCACAAGGTGAAGATCCACAAGACAAAGAATCACAAGAAGAGTCTAATATCGAGAGTGACGTATTAGAAGAACGAACAGATAATGCACTACAAAGAGCAATAGCGATGCTAAGACGGACTGAAAGACCTAAGTAGGAGGTTGATGATATATGTATAGTAGGCTCGTATTGTATAGAGGCAAATTATCCTAAAGTATCTTATCAAATCTACTGCATCATATAATACTGTAGATTACTCCTTCTCTCCATAAACATTCCATCTTTGCTTTAGACTATCCTCTACTTCTTCTCTCTTCTTTATACAAACCCGATCATCTGTAACACAAAGTATCCTAAATCAACATATTGTGCCAAGATGGTTGTCTACTACCTATACCTCTGTCTCTTACAGCTAGGACTCAAAGAAGAGCTATCAATACTAACATTATCTTCCCCTCGAGGACTGCCCATACTACTATTACCAGGTGATACCACCACTGGAGTAGCTGCTACTTGCTGCTGCCTTTGTCGTTGTTGCTGATATTGCCGTTCTTCATACTGTAAATGACGATCAGCTACATTCATCATCCTTTCCCCAAACCCTAATCTCCCATCTCTCCCCAATCCTAACCCATATCTCCCTAATCCCAACTCACTATCAACATCAGTTTCCATCATCAAACGTATCTGCTGCAAAGTATAATATCTATTAACAATCTTAAATAATTTCTTATTCCGTGACTTACGTATTGCTAATTCAACTTCTAATTTTGATATTTGTTGTATTAGTTGGGAATGTTCGTGATGTTGTGCTTTTAGACGTTGGGTTATATCTGACATTTTGTAGGGGTGCTGTTTGTGGTTGATGCGTGAGTAGTAGATGCTGCGGCTGCACGTAGGTATAATATGAGTCGTCGTAGTATATTAATATGTGTCAACTTTATGATTAATATATGTGCAAACAAGATAGTGAATAGTGAATGCCACCTAGGATGTATATCAATGCCACTGATATCTTGTATTGTAAACGGAGGCTAGAATGAGCATATAAGCGCTAGCAACAAGCAATGTATTCAATGCTGAGAAATATTGCAAATTTTGATAAGGGTCGGTATCCTAATCTTGGGTCATTCGATCCGTCGGATTGTACATAAAGCCCAAAGTGTCGTCGGTGGGGGGTTTGCTGTGTCTCCCTACTTTATTGCAAACGCTAGCTCTAATAATAGAGGTTGTTAGGCCTTAATATAACAACAATTTGCTACGAAGAGACTGCTATTATCCTCTTGACAAATAAGCTAAGCAATTGCAATCAATTAGACACAATAAAATGAGTAGAATAAAAAAGATCAATGCTACCTCCTCCCCCTCCCCTTCAATCGATGATTGTATCCATCATCTATCCAACACAACTAAGCTAGTTCGTACAATTAAAAAACATGCCAAGGAATTAATTTGTTTATGGGGATTAGCATTACTATTTACTTATATACAAGATGAAGGTCGAAATCTTAGAGGAGGAGATGGTCTTCGGGGAGGAAATGATAATGATGGTGTAGAAGGGAGGCTTAGGGGGAAGGATTTAGAAGAGGCAATGGCATATGCTCAAGCACTTCAACAATCTGCTACCACTTCCATACACAATAACAACGATAACGACAATAACAACCAAGATACAAAGGCATTATCACTTTACATACCACCATCATTCGATACCATTGATAATAGACGAAAGATGTCCTTAAATCTAGGAGGTGGACAATGCGAATGGCAACCACCAACATATGAAGTACCAACCACATTGGACTTTCATAAAACAATTATAGCAGGTTTTCCAAGTGGTGATAAGCGTATGATATTTACACAAATGGAAGCATTGACGGGTTGGCCTGCTAAGGATGAATGGGACTTTGAATATTTGGGTACGTACACTCGTTATGTTGTTCTTTGTGTGTTTGTGTGCGTGCGTTGACTGTGTGTGTTGGACGTATGGCGGCTTGTTTGTGCACACAATATACTCACATTAGTTTCTAACATGCATACACCCTATTCTATTCTTCTTCTTAACTTCTTAGGTATGAGTAATCATCCATTCATAAAAGCCAACTATCCACATCATGAGGGTATCTGGGGATGGGAACAGGCTGCCGATCAAGTTGTAATGATGGTACGTAACATTCGTCGTAGTATGGTTGAATATCATGATATCTTATGGGATATCGGCTACGCCAAAACATGGGACGAGGCGACCCTAAATCTTGACAATCTCTATTCCGAACGTCCACCAATGGAAGATTTCTTAGAGTGGAGAGATTTAAGAGTGTTCGATGAAATTCAATGGGTAAGTAGAGACTCTTTTGCAATTTCAACTCGTCATCATCATAAGATATGCTCACATCATATGTGTACTACTCTTACAGTATGGTTGGTTCATAGATTATTGGATGGAAGGTGGCTTGATGCGTGATATATTTACACATCAATTAACAACTCCGGAACATTGGTATATGTTAATGATGCCTACAGTTTATACACGTGAGGAGTTGGATTATGATACAGTAGTTGGGAATCAGACTGTTACACCGAGCTACGATCCACACTGTACGAATGGAGATGTTACCGATGGGTGTGAACCAGTGGCAGTAATATCAGCCGAAAAACTACGAGATTATGATGATGGACCTGCCGAAACTACTGTCATTGCTAATGTATTACTTAATGATGATCGAACTGGACAGTATGTTATAGCACAAGAGGCATGGGATTGTATATGGGAAGAGTTAATTGTGAATGGAAAGGGTCTCAAGACAGTCTTCGATCGACCGGGATTTGTAGAAGAAGATTACAACTTTAGTTCAGAAATGTTGGAAGAGATGATTAATGAGTTGACACGGCTTATCAACAAGTATACTGGACCAGATTGGAATACGAAGGAGACTGCTCAAAAGGTTACCTTATTATTGTTTGAACATCGTTCGTTAATACAAACAGAGTTGGCCGAGGTCCTTGCCGAAGAAGAAGCAGGAACCCGAAAGCTTGCCGAGAAAGATTTCCTGGGTCCCAAGAACGGGCTACTAGAAGAAAAACAAAGGACACAGTAGTAGATCCAGTATCAGAAGGTATAAATGCCAAATACTTTCAAGATTTAGATGCCAAGATATGGAAAGCAAGACAGAAGGATATGAAACATAGAGCATTAGAATCGGCTAGAGAAGAGAGGATAAAACAACGAGCTGTACGACTTGTTCGGAAGGCAATGAGAGAGGAAAGTAAAGCTGCTTCTCCTAAGAAGAAGGCCTTGAAGAAGATGCAATGATAATATGTAAAGTAGTTGGTTGTATATAACTAACTAAGCAAGGTGGCTTTATCTCTTCGGGTTGTTGTTTTGCAATAGATAATCTCTTTATATATTTTTTTATCATTCCACTTGTAGCATTTAGCAATCCAACTCTCATAATAAAAATAAATGAACATAAGATGTGCACATTTAATTGATATCGCTATTCTATTGCAATAAAAGCATTTCATACATCATCAGTTCTGTTTCTACATCAATATTTAACTCCCTTTCGATCGGTAGTAGTTTGGTGGTGGTCATCGCTGCCATTATTGAGCACGAGGGTAGATTCAACCGAACATAATTTTTGTGCATATTATCTCATAATATCACCTTATTATAACTCAGCTCAATATGCTCCTATACCGTATACCATAACAATACTCTGATTGTCAACCTGATTGATATCAACAAGCTGAGTAGATAAACATATTGATTTATTATTGTAATCACAAACCACAAACTACGATTCACACACTGTGGCACCCTCAAATAATCAATTAGGTAATACAGAAACAGCCTATACTGCAATACACACGGACAAAGATATTACAACATGGATGATACAGCTGATGATGAATGCGGTATATGTTTAGAGAAATTAACGGCTGCAGTTACATTACCATGTACACATAAATTTTGTGCCAGTTGTTTGGATGAATGGAAATCGAAGTTTGGTTCTTCTCTCAAAGCAGAGAAGAGTAAGTCATGTCCTTTGTGTAGAGAAAAGATCCCTCCATCTAAAGATTTGCTAATGCAATTAAAGTACCACCGTAAAATGAAACGTGATTTGGAGGTCAAAGGCGATACATCATCGGACGCTTATATGAGTCAAGTAAAACAAATAAAAGAAATTGAAGTAGAGATTGGAGATTATGAAGGGGAAGGATTGGATTATGATGGATGCATGGACGTACCTAAGGAAATTGTCAAGGCAGTGAAGAAGAACAATACGAAGAAGGTGATGAAATGGTTGGGATCTCCCGTTGATAGGAAGAAGTTAAGTGCAAGATGTTCGGATATCATAAACTCCACCCTGGTTCACTTGGTTGTTTATACTGCCAATTCCGGCTTGCTGTCTATATTGCTACAATACGGGGCAGATGTTAATGCATTGGATGCAAAGGGGTCGAATCCTTTCTTTATTGTAAGTATGCAGATGGTGAATTATGGAGCTGATATAAATCTGGCTAAGATATTATTAGAATGGGGTGCGGAGATATCTCTACCACGTAAACTTCGTCATGCGCAAACTAAAGCTGGACTATCAAATAAGGACGCATTCATTCAGGCAACAGAGGAAAGTGGAAATACCAAATTAGTGAATCTCATCTCATCGGAGTTTGGGGGTAGAAGGTGTGAGGTAAGCAACTTACCGAATCATCCACAATTGAATGGCAAGACATGCGTAGTAGAAAAGTATATTACGAAGAAGGACAAGTATAAGATCATGTTTGAGGGATCGGGTAATGCAGCGCTTGTCGGTCCAAACAATCTCAAACGTCGGGATAGAACACCATTGGATTGCGGGTATTACATTACTTTCAAGAATGGTAGAATGTCTCGTCGTGAGTTTGCAACAAAAGAAGAGTGTCAAGAATATGTGACTTCATTGAGAGGTGGAGATGCAAAGGAGACCGCAGACAAGTTGACAAGTTTGAAGTTATGATAATAGCAATGCACAAAGAAATGGGGCAGGGGGGACAACTTTCAATCAAACCAAACAGTAGTAGCAGAGATTGAGAAAGGTTCGAGTAACGGTATTTGTTTATCCTACACTCTATTCACGCACACGTAACTCTCTAACATGGATCTTGTCAAGCTGTCTGCTCCAATTTACGCATTGTAACCGCAGCCTCTCCTAATCTTGACAACAGACTAGCCAATTCAGCTTGTTTCACAGTATCACCATCTAATAAAGCTTGGGTAAAGCTTGCCTTAGCCTCATCGATGCGAGACAGTAACATTGATAATGTTGACTGGGCTAACGACTGACATCGATCTTCTTCATCTTCTTCTATGGCTCCTTCACTTAGTATTGATAAGGAGGAGGAGGAGGAGGATGCTGATCGTTCTTCTACTTGATCGTATTTTGCATCCTCCACGTCCCGATCTATATTCTCATCGGTTAAAGTACTCGACTCAGAGGTTGTGGATGGAAGTAATGGACCATCTATACTACTACTCGATCCTCTCTGAACTGGTAGTGGTGATCCCAACTGTCTTGATTTGAGTCGAAAGGTATGTGTAAGATGACTTATATTCTTTGGTTTTGACGACGACGACGAAGATGTACTACTGCTACCTTTTAGCTCTCGCTTTGTTGGGATTGTATTCATTGGTGATAATGGAGGGAGTGTTGGTGTTCCCTTAATGGTTGAGGGTGTGAATGTTGACTGATCGGGGTCGGATATTGTGGGCTCTTCCTCAAGTTCTGCGAATGGTGTTTTATTGGGAGTATCGTTTCGTCGTTTCTCTTTCCACCAACGTTCAAGTTCATCATCAATATTATAATTTGTATCCATACCACGACGACAACCTTGATCTTTATCATACCGTTGTTGTTTCTGATCATGCTTAAGTTTATGTTCATCCCACCAAGTATCAATATCTTTCTTATCGTCTTCTTTTGGTGGCGGTGGTGGTGGTTCATTCTTCTCATCTTGATCTATAACTAACTGATGTTTCTTCTTTAATTCTTGCATACGCTTTAACCGTACCTCCCTTGGACTACTAATGGTATAATCATATCCACTCTTCTTTGCTATTGCCCTGCGGCTACTGCCATTGTCTTTCTTAGTCATATCATCCTGTTGATTCATACCAGTATATGTTGCAATCTTAATTGCCTGTTTCTCCATAGTCATGATTGGTTCCCTGTATGTACGATGCTCCCCTACTCTATCATCAATATTGGTATTCGTCGTACTACTATTCATAAGCTCATCACCTTGAACCAAATAATGTCGTGATTGTTTAATTCGTGTACTTTGAAACTTGTTTATCAAATTATTAATCTCATGATTGTTATTACCATTGAATGATTTGTGGGAGGTAGTAGTATAATGTGGTGATCTGACTTGTTTACCGTAGCCGTCGTCTGTTGGTATACTTTCTTCTGATGACGATTGAGTATGTGTTAGCTGGAGTTTGTCAATCTCTCCAATATCATCATTCTTCCCATTTGTGCCCACACCTCTAACCCCACCTAACCCCTTCTCCTTCTCGCTTCCTTTATCACTCCCATCCTTCACTGCAACTCTGCCCTCTTTACCACCACCATCTTTTCCACTACTGCTAGTCATATCATCCTGTTGATTCATACCAGTATATGTTGCAATCTTAATTGCCTGTTTCTCCATAGTCATGATTGGTTCCCTGTATGTACGATGCTCCCCTACTCTATCATCAATATTGGTATTCGTCGTACTACTATTCATAAGCTCATCACCTTGAACCAAATAATGTCGTGATTGTTTAATTCGTGTACTTTGAAACTTGTTTATCAAATTATTAATCTCATGATTGTTATTACCATTGAATGATTTGTGGGAGGTAGTAGTATAATGTGGTGATCTGACTTGTTTACCGTAGCCGTCGTCTGTTGGTATACTTTCTTCTGATGACGATTGAGTATGTGTTAGCTGGAGTTTGTCAATCTCTCCAATATCATCATTCTTCCCATTTGTGCCCACACCTCTAACCCCACCTAACCCCTTCTCCTTCTCGCTTCCTTTATCACTCCCATCCTTCACTGCAACTCTGCCCTCTTTACCACCACCATCTTTTCCACCACTAGCAGTACCATACAACTTAATCCTCTCTTTCATACTACTCATAAACATTTCAATTTCAGTTAAATCAACATTCAATTGTTTCGTAATGTCATGACGTGATTCTTGACGTATCTTTGATGCTGTCCATACCTCCTTCTTCTTTGACGAGTTGGTTCGGTTGAGGTTGGAGTTTGTTAAGTTGATTGAGTTTGTTAAGTTGGTGTATGATGAGTTAAAGTTGGTGTTTGTAGTTGAGGACAGGTCTCGAATTGAAGAAGTTGGTTTGTACATGCTAATATTATCATTATTATCATCTCTTTGTTCATCCTCTCTATTATCATCAACTTTGACATATGATGTGTCAATATTATTAAAATCCCATAACTTTTTAATCCTTGTTGATCTACCTCCATCTCTGCCCTCATTATCTCTGACGCTACCCTCTCCACTTCTTTCACCTCTAACATCTTTACTACCTCCATCTTTACCCTTGTTATCTCTATCTCTACCACCATCTTTAGTAGTAGTACTACTTACTTTATAACCTAATTGACTATCAGCCCAATCTAGAAATGAATTACGTTCTATTTGTCGTGCTTTTGATCTTTGTATTATTGGTGAAGTAGTTGTTATGTAGTCTTCTACTTCTTCTTCTTTATTAGTGTGCCTCGATGATGGCGGTGGCCGCAGTGGTGATGATGGTATATGTTTATTGTGTTTGATGCCGGATTGTTGTTTGGCAGTGAATTGATTGTTACTGGTGGTAGTATCGAGATATTGATTGTGTTTATTGCTACCACTCTTGAATGTAGTTGATGTGTATATATCATCTTGATATCTCTCTTGTATATCATCTCTCTTCTCAACATATCCTATATCTCTACCATTGGCCACTCTACTTGCGTTAGTAGTAGTAGACTGGTATGTAGATGAGTGTAGATTATCATCATTATCATACTTATCATCATGCTGTCGTCGTAATGAACATAAGTATGCATCTTGAAATATAGGATCTGAAAACTTTACCATTGTTAGTCGGGTCTTGAGATTTGAGGCTGAACAATCGACTTTAATCTATCGTCTAAAGCTCACCCTTCTATTGGGGTTGTTAGTAGTCAGGCGTTTACTATTGTACTTAGGAAGGGTGGTGGCAATTGCAATTCAAAAAGATACCAAATCACGAGTCCTCGGTATCCTAACATAAACTCGCTCAGGTAGTAGTACCATGGGAATAGGGTAGTACGACTACTATACCTACATTAGTAAACAATGGCATACCATAACATACATAATCTTTTTATTTATCATAAGATAATCTCACATCAATCTACATTTTCTCTTTACGAACATGAAGCACAAAGTCCAAAGGGTTCCAAACCCTCACACTTTGCTGCCACTCTCATCACACAATCTCCCCCCTGCCTGCCCTCGCTCTCCGTCTCCCACTCTCCAACTAATATATACAACAGCAGACTCTCTACTGGTCAACAATGGTATTATACAAAAAGTCACGTTCAATACAACTACTTCCACTACCACATAATAAAAGATTAGAAGTCTTGATTGTCTCATTGGATATATTCGATTCATTCAACAAACTTGATTTTGATATTACATTCCTACTTGATTTTGATACCGATGTATATCCTGCATTTACTGAATTCATAAACGATGACACATTCTTCATCTTACTACTACTACTACTGCTATCAACCTTCTTCATCTCATCATTATTACTTGTACTTGTACTAGTATTCAAGGCATTGGCAATATAATCAGCAGGCAAAGTTAATATCAACTCAATATTGTCCGTAACATCATTAGCAGTTGATTTAAATGCTGGTAGTATTGTATGTGATACTTCCTTCTTAACTGACTTTGGTAATAACATTGATGTTGGTAGTAAGATTGTATCAAGTAGTATTTGAATATGTTCATTAATATATTGTTGTGATGCGCTACTGTCAATGCTTGCTCGACGAGTGTATGAGGATGTATCGTTTGAGTTATTTGTAGTAGAAGCTAATGAGATTGAGAAGGTGTCATCATTGTATGTGTTGCTAAACTCGGCTGTACCGCTTGATGATATATTGTTACCTTCCTTCTTCCTCGCCAACTTTCCTCCTTTGCTTGTCTTATTATTGTCTACCATTGTGTACCGAACATTGTCAGCCTTCTTATTGTTAATAGATTCGTTTGTCTCCTTGTTACTACTAGATTCGCTTGTCTTCTTCTCTCCAGTCTCCTCTTCCTCCTCATGCTCTTGCTCATCATCGTCATCATCAGTAGAGAATCGATTATCAACAAAATAATCAAAGTCAGCTGAACCAAACGATACATTAAACTCCGCTACATTTGTTGGTGACACTTGCCCTCCTCCCTCTACTTCTTCTTTAGCAATTACTGTCGATTCATGAACAGATGTACTCTTCTTCTCCGATTGTTTATTATTACAAGAATTACCACAAAGTATCAAATCGTCAACAAACACTGCCACGCTTGATGGTAATACCTTCCCGCCCTCTTCCGAAGTGGAATAGGAATCTTCCAATGATATATTATTCAATATGGTTGTTGAGTTTAATACTAATTCATCTGCATTTGTATCGGCTAATTTGGTTGATAAGCCTACTCCACAGTTGTTTGATGATATGCCCCCGTCGACGTGATGTGACGAGGAGCTTGATGGGACGGTGTGAGGTGATACGACGTCGCTGTTGTTTGATGAGCGATTGGTATTATGCTTTTTAGTATGACTCTTTGATTCATTGCATAATACTGATATAGATGATATTACTACCTCCTTCTCTTTTTTGTTGTTACTGTACTTATTGGGGGTGTCAGATGATGAAGAGGATGAAGTGCTCGTGTTGAGTTCATATCCATTCTTCTTACGACTATTTAGAAATGATGGCCGCTTCATGATTGTATTTATATTGTTGTATGTGAGGCTAGTTTATATGTTTTAGTTATTTAATTACATTGCAATCTATTAACTGAACTCAAGTAGTATGGTAACTGTACTGAACTCTCATCATGATGTCTGTAACTTGATGCCAAGTGCCGAGGTTGATGGGTTCGCGACGACGGCCATTTTGACGTTGGTGTTATGGTAGTTACTAAAGATACCCTTCTGTTTCGATCGAGTTATTAGAATTTGCCACCACTTTGAAGCAATGCAATAGGTTGCATGCAATCGATAAAAGCAAGGCAGGCATGCCCTACTAATATCAACTCTTTAGTTGATAGACCAACGAGGTATATACATAGAGAGCCCATAGCGGCGACATATAACACACGACAAAAACACATAGGATGGCAGCATCCCATCTAAAGGCAATAGCAACACTCCTTTCCTCCGATGATGATCTCTCTTCCCCCCTATCATCACCACTCTCTTCACCACTATTCACTAATGATAGTCTAGTTACCAATCAACAAACAAAATTTGAAAAGAAACAAGCTGAACGTTTAGAAAAATTAAAAGCTACACAAGATCGTATTAATAAGATGAAGTTGAAACGTAATCGTTCTCCTGTTAAACAACAGTCATCAAAAGTAGAAAGAGAGTCAAACGCTACTGCAAAGGTTGTTAGTGGCACCCCGGCAAATACTCCAGTAAAACCAATTGCAAATGATAGAGTTGATATTAGCAATAAGACTGCTAGAGGGGATAAGAGTGGTATATTCAGTCCAACCCGACCTACTACTACCACTACTAATAATAATCGTACATCAATGTTAGTCCAGCCTAGATTGATGGTACATGCTACATCTAGAAATACTGGTGCTGATAATAGGGTTCGTGCTACGACTGATAGAGCTACTACGGCCGATAGAGCTACGACCGATAGAGTTAGAGTTACGGCTGATAGAGTTAGTGTGGATATTGTGATAGAAGAAGAAGAAGCAACACCCGATAGTTATATAGGCGAATTAGAAGAAATTACACCTACGTCATTATTACAGTTTAATTCATCATCAAAAAACGGCGACGAGTTATTAGATAATGAGTTAAAGTTGGTAGATGGATTAGAAGAAGTAGAGGAAAGAGGTTGTACAGGCGAGTTAGAAGAAGATGAGCTAGAAGCTAATAAAGGTAATAATAGAAGGGAGACAGCCTCGGCAGAGGAGTTACAATTAACATTACAAGATTATCAATCTTCTACCACCCAACAGCAACAACAGTCCATATCAAACAATGAGGTAGTATTCGGTAATACAAATAATACAACACAATATGAATTGGCAAATGTAAAACAACGAGCTGAGGCAATTAACATTTGGAGGGCACAAAAGGAGATATTGGAAAAGAATATGGTAGGAAGTGATGGGTATGATACTGGTGGTAGAAGTAGAGCTAGAGAATGGTCAGTGTTAGGAGGAAGAGTTAAAAACAAAGGGGATAGTAATAGAGGTAGTAGGAGTAGAGGTGGTGGTAGGAAGAGTTTAGGATGTGTACGAGAGTTAGATACCGGTAATGATATGGGATTATTGGATTATAAACAACCCGAAAAGAGTATGAAGAAGATGGTAGTACCACCTTCATTCTTATCACAGTTTGAAAGTAGTAGTACACCAAAGAATGATGCAGCAGAGAATGAGAATTGTATCAATGGTATACTAACTACACCACGACGTTGTGCCTCTTCTCCATCTCCACGGAATAACAATAGCAACAGTAGTAGTATACCACTGTCACCAAGAATTGCATTATCACCAAGGAATGACCCTCGATCACCAAGGGTTGCACTCTCTCCTCGAGTTAGTAGCATCGTCGGTAGCGGTAGTAATACAAAGTTGACGAAGAAGAAGAATGTGGTATCATCACCACGAAGTAACATCCCACCATCACCCAGTAGACATTCACGAACAGTATTCTCTTCCAATCACTTACCACCCATATCACCACGGACATTACCAACTCCTAGAGCTACTCGTGCTAGTATGTCACCGTCGATGGGTAAGGAAAGGTTGTCTTCATTCTTTGAGGATGAAGAAGAAGAGAATGATGATACTGTTGCTATTAATGTTGAGACTAGAGGAGAGCAAGACGATATGATACCACCATCAACACCAATTAGTAAGGTAATGGAAGATGCAATGAACTTTCTTAAAGCTAATCCCGAAGGAGGAGGTCAAGTCGATATCGAGCCTAGTAGTTCACACGCATTCTTCTCTGATATCAACCGCATTGGTAGTGTCGCTGATAAGAAGGATGGTGATAATGTCTCTAATGGAGAGGATTGTGATGAGCTAGAAATAGCACAACAGTTGGCAATGGCATTAGATCAATTCTTAATTCAAGAAGGTGGAGATAGTGGTAATAATAATGATGGATATGAGGCAGTTAAGGAGCTAATGAGTGGAGGTAACGATGTCTTGGATGTTGAACAGCTTGCGTTGGCATTAGATCAATTCTTGGTTAATGATAATGATGGCAATCTAGAAGAAGAAGGAGATAGTAATAATGATGGATATGAGGCAGTGAAAGAGCTAATGAATGGAGGTAACGATGTCTTGGATGTTGAGCAGCTTGCATTGGCATTAGATCAGTTCTTGGTTAATGATAATGACAATATAGAAGAAGAAGATGATGATGTGGATGTGAATGAAGTTAGTATAGTGAAGGAGGAGGGAGAAGAAGAGGTCGTCAATGGTCACCAACAAGCTCAAGGTTGGACCGAGACTCCAAAGGATGTTCAAGTGGAGAAGTCTACGAATGAGAAACAAGATGTTGGTGATGATGCCTTTACTTTCCCTGTGAACTTTGGTGCATTTGGGGAGTCGTCTGATAGTTTCAATGGAGGAGAGAGTGATGTGTTCTTTCCAACTTCATTTGGTACTAATGAGAAACCTTCAGTTACCAAGAAGGCATCACAACGACCTCCAAAGAAGTCCAAGAAGTTGACAATAGCAACATCATTCATGACCAACAGTTCAACAACAGTTGATCAGCACAAGAAGTTACATCCCAAGATTAAGATTTGCATTGGCGGTGCACCAGAGTTGAACATTACGAAGAAAGATACGGTCAAGGAAGAAGAAAACTTATTCTACATTAACCAACTGTCACCTAGCGTTGGTGATAAGGCATGTCTATTGAGCGGTAGTGGTCCTTAGACTAGTTCAATGCCACCGTCTCCAGCGGTAGCGCTCAATGTTGTTAAAGCAGAAGATTGCAGTAGCAACAACAAGCCGATGCTCAACCTCAGAGGCTTACTCAATACTGCTCGTCCAATACCCAAGCGTGATGTGGTCATTATTCAAAAGAGTACTAGTATTCACTCACCCAGTATGATTGGCTTGCTTGCTTCGTCATCATCAAGTAACGAACCTTCTCGTCATTCTCGTCTAGTAGCAATGTTGATGAACAAGAATGATATTGTCTCGTCCACTAATGAGAAAGAAGCTGTGGAAGGTCAATTCTTTGTAGCACCTGCTACTCCAACGATGGATTCCTACCAACAGATTAGTATCGGTCATGGAAGTGCAAAGAAGACGAGTGATAAGATTGCGGTTCCTTCTTCTAACACAAGTGTCGGGTTTTGCGGTGCAAAGAAGACTAGAAAGCTCTTACAACGTATCAAGAAGGGAGGTAAGATCAAGAGCAGCAGCTTTGGTTCGTTATTGAATGATTGATCATCAGAAACTAGCTAGTGTTTAATGTGATCAGCGAATTAAATGTAAAGTGTAAGAATAGATATGAGTGTTGATAGAATTAGTCTGCAATGAAACTACTCCTAATAGATACTCTCCCATTCTTACGTTTACATTTACATAAGCTATAAGTAAAAGCAACTAGTATCTAATCTATACCTTTCTATACATTCCTATCTGTCAAAATTAAATGGATCCAGTAGAAAATCCTCCAGGGCTTACCTACAATTTGACAAGATTTCAAACAACAGGGCAATGCATTCAACACAATTAGAACTGGTAGTACAAATAATGAAATCATAGCGGTCATAAAGTCTTGATTATCTGCTAGCCACAAATTTGCAATAATCATCGGGATCATCCCGCCAGGTATAAGAAAGTATTGTGCTAAACATGTGAGAAATCCTTTCATATTCTCATTGCAACAACAACTCGGCAGTACTGCTATTCTTCTCCTAGTATATGCATCTACTTCTTCTTCGTCTTCTTTTGTATCTTGTGTAGATGTATCTGTTTCATTATCGTCGATATGATTTAATACATTGGTATTCCTACTCTCTTCTAATTGTTGTTGTTGTGTAGAAGTAATAGCACCTCTCTTTCTACTAATCATCACCACCGTACGTACAGTAACTACTAATATCGTTAACACCATAATCGAATATAAAGCTAGATAAATCAAATAAACAACCCCCCATTTCCACCATGTATAAGATTTGGACTCGTTGTAATATATTAGATAGCTACAAAAGTAGGAAAAGAAACCTAACGATGCAATGCAAGTTAGAAGGAGGAGGAGGATGTATCAACAAAGACTCGAGAGAGTGCAGCAACCGTTATTATTGCTAGCCGACGAATATATTTTCAATACATATAAATTATCTTTTCATGCTAATTCTAGAGCTAATTCTCCACCATTGCTTCTTGATATCTTTATATGATATATTATAATGATACCCTCTCTTATGCATATCAATCATCAAATTGACGGTATAATACGATTGTCACGACTATGAATAAAGTGCATATCATGTGCACATATTTATTTGTTGAAGTAGAGCAGATTACTCGATCAACTATTTCTTCTTACTACCAGCACCCTTAATGTGCGAGCGGATATTACAATATCACATCCGATCAACTATTTCTTCTTACTACTACCCTTGAGAGTTTTTGGTAATGTCATTGAATAACTTTTATAAAATGCTTCTGGCAATACTGTTGGTTGCTGCTGAAGCTTGCCATTCTTCTTATCATCTGAGGACGATTCTCTACGAATCATAATTTGTTCGAGTGTTTTATTAAATTGTTTGATACGTTGCTCTTCTTCTGCCAAGGTATTAGGAGTTGCTGTTGTTTTTGTATTGGTTTCATTGACGATATCTTTCTCAACTTCTTCTTCTTTGTTGTTTGTATTATTGTTCTTATTGTTTAGAGGAGTTGTTTTCGACACCGCAGCTGGAGTTGCAAGAAGAGTTAAGAAATCTGCAAAGCCATCATCATTGTCAACTTTGTCGGGTGAAGACGAAACGATTGAGTTTACTAACGCCGCCCTTCTTCTTTTCTCTTCGTCTGTTATCGTCATCTATGTTGTATGCATATGCATAATTGTATGCTATTCATATATCATAGCTGTATGAGGAAGAGTAGAGAGGCAGGCGCGCAAAAGAAGGGCTTTTTTCTGCCTGATGAAAAGTTATTCAAACAGCCTCTTTTGTCATTCTTTTAGGCTTTTGTCATTTTTTTTAAATTGATACCCAAATTGATGGGCTAGAGTATTCTCGTACGGCTTACGTCTTAATCTGTCTGACCGCTATGTCACCGTGCTCAAAGGTCTGAGTAATGTCTCTTTTTCGTGGCCACTCAAAATGAAAATGAGCCACATCGACGATAAAATAAGTCGAGCACCAACAACAACTCCGATTATACTGTACCTTCTCCGCTTGTCGAGCTCATAAATCAATTGCAATATACTACACTATCACATCTATCAATATTAAAAACCAATCATGTCTAGCGGTCTATCAAAATTAGCTACCGCACTCGTTTGCATATCAATTTCAACGAGTAGCAGCAAAACAACAACGACTGCCTTTACACCACCAGCCTCCTCAATACAACATTATAACAATAATGTACACTCCACTAATACTCCAATAATATCATCATCCTCAAAACTACCAATGTCATTCACAGACGTATCAAATTTCTATGCCGATTTCCCTCTCCAAGCGGCAGTACTAACATGTGGCGTGAAAGCCTCGGTTGCCGATGGTATCGCCCAAGCTCGTCCAGCTATCAACAAGCAACAACAAAAACTAAATGACGATAATAATATGAATGATCAAGAAAATCCAACATTTATAGATTTTAGTACTCTATCTACCAACTACTCAACAAATAGTTGGATTGATGATTTAGAATTTAGACGCAATATAGCGTACATAATCTACGGTGGAATATTCATTGGCGCATTATGTCATTATGAATATGACGTCCTATTTCCAATATTATTCGGTACAGAACATACAATCCTAACATCAATAAAAGAGGTGTTATTTGATAACTTTATTACCGCACCAATGGTTTGGTTACCACCGGCTTACTTTGTCAAGGCAGTCATGTATAATTATCCATTGACCGAGGGATTGAATCGATATATAAATGATATTACACAGAATGGATTGTTAAAGAAGTATTGGACTGTTTGGTTACCGGCACAGAGTGTTAGTTTTACTATCGTGCCGGATCATTTACGAGTTGTTTTCATGGCTTGTGTTAGTTTCTTTTGGTTTATACTCTTTTCAACTGTTAGTTCGAATAGTTCGAGTTCGAGTGGAGATGACGAATTAGAGTAAAGAGACATATGATTGTCACATAGATCGGGAGTACCAGAAGAAAGACTAAATCTAATGCACTATTAACATATACCTGGTCTCTTGCCCTATCGGTTACTAAATGCTGTCACTTCTTTGTCTCTTGCAACCAATACCACTATAGAGTCAATCATGGCCGGCTGGCCTACCTTATACTTATTGACATCTTTCACTCCCAACCTCTAACTTCTTTGTCTCTTTCCACTTGCCGCTGCACTTCCTAAATTTAATGTAAAAACAGTTTTTATGTCAATGAGAAAACTCTGTTTTAGTGAGGAATTAAGAGGACGGTAGCAGAGAGTTAAGAGAGACTAGAGACATATGATATGCACATCCAGAAGATATATCTTATAATACAGAGATGATGATTGACTAAAAGGGGTAAGAAACATTCTTTGAAGAAAGGCTAAAGCTTGTTAGGGGGGCAAGTCTTGATCTATCTTTACTTGCCTACCAATGAACGTCCTTTACTTACTCGCTCCTCACTTCTTTGTCTCTTCTTCCCACTCTCTGCCTCTGTTTCCCCAGTTCGTTCTACAATTACTGACTGCCGACTGTCACCCGATTCTCTCACTGCCAATCTCCTATCCAACTGTTCATTCCAAACAGAAAGAGCTGCAAGTTGACGATTTAGCTCAGCCATTCGTAATGAATTTCGAGCCTTTAAATCCTTCATCATACCACTTGTATCAACACATGACATCAAGGCAGGTACCATTGGTACGAGAGCTTGATAAAATTCACCTTGGCCATGTTCCTCCCCAATCAATGCAAGGAGACGTGGTACCAGAATAGGCTCGATATCTGCAAAGAGACTGCCAATTGAACAGTATTCAATATCCTGCAAACGGCAGAATTCTTTTCTGTCCTCGCTGTTTAGCTGATGTTTGATTACTTTGGTTCTAGCGGCCTCAACAGCTGTATTATGGCCATAATTAATATGTATCGCATCCCTAACAATCTCACTCATATACATACCTGCACTGGGTAGTTTTAGAACTTTCAGTGTATGGTTTGAGTTGTAGGTATTTTCAATTGACCTTATATCAATCATAACCTTCAAGAATGCTTTATACCCCCTCTCGGTAATGTTATTTCCTTGCAAATAAAGTGTATGCAACTTGGTATTGTTTTCGAGAGAAGCTGCTAGTAATTCAGCTCCTTCATCATCAATTCCTGTCCTATCAAGATGTAAGTGACTCAAATTTGATCCCTCTTGTTGTAGCATATTTGATAATGTAATGCATCCCTCCCTTCCGATGTTGTTACCACTTAAAGTAAGTCGTTGAAGGTTTGGGAGTGTATACCTATCCAATGCTGAGATGTTGGCTATATTGCAATTGCAAATGCTTAATGTGAATTTACCTTCTAAAGGTTTTCCGTGTAATGTTTGAACTAAAAGAACAAAGCAGTCCGTGTTCATATTATTATTTCCACCCAAGTCATAACTAGAAAGATTTGGAGAGTTCTGCAAGAACGGTACCATACTCCTTAGTCCGTCTATACCAAATGAATTACCGACTAATACTAATTTTGTTAATGAAGAACTACATGTCAACTCATAAAACAACGATGACATATTTTGATCGGTAATGCCGCAAGAACCTAAATCAATCTTATTCAAGTGATTGTTTCTTGCAATGTATCGACCGAGTAGCCTCCATGCCATATCTGTAAAAAGATCTGCATCAGGTCTATACAAGGAAAACTCTTTCACTCGTTGTAATTGTCTAACATCATTTATATAATCCCTACGTCTATTAGAGATGCCGGTATGCTCTCCAAAAGCTTGATGAAATTGTTGAACCTCAGATGTAGACACAGACATAATTTTATTTGGTTGGGTGGTATGCAACTACTGTACTATAATGACGATGATATAACTCTACTACGAAATTGAAATATGATCTAAATACCGCCTCCGTGTTGTTGTGTTGTTCTGTATAGACAACACTATCTAATCTATCTCGATGAAGGAAGGTGCACAAGATGTGGACTTTTTTGCAATGCTATTTCTTTGAGCTAAATATCAATATTGCCGCCACCGACATACACCAAAATCACTACCAATTGAAAGAGCGTTAGAAACTGATGAAATGATTATAATATCGGCAGTTTACAAGCACAAATTTGATGATTATTTACGCTGCCCTAGGACCTTTGTTGTTTTGCATTCATTGCATTGCATAAAATCAGTTTTCATGTCAATGAGAAAACTCTGTTTTAGTGAGGAAGGGCTCTCATGTCATGCTTAGCATACAGGAGAGCCTGTATGACATATGATATGCACATCCAGAAGATATATCTTATAATATAGAGACGATGATTGACTAAAAGGGGTAAGAAACATTGTTATGAAGAAAGACTAAAGCTTGTTAAGGGGGCAAGTCTTGATCTATCTTTACTTGCCTACCAATAAACGTCCTTTACTTACTCACTCATCACTTCTTTGTCTCTTCTTTCCACTCTCTGCCTCTGTTTCCCCAGTTCGTTCTACAATTACTGAGTGCCGACTGTCACCTGAAGATTCTCTGGCTGCCAATCTTCTACTCAACTGATCATTCTTAGCAGAAAGAGCCGCACGTTGACGAGCCAGTTCAGCCATTTGTTTCGCAAGCTCATTGTCATGAGCTTCATTCTTTACCATTAAATCCTTCATCATACCACTTGTATCAATACATGACATAAAGGCAGGTACCATTGGTACGAGAGCTTGATAAAATTCACCTTGGCCATGTTCCTCTCCAATCAATGCAAGGAGATGTGGCACCAGAATAGGTTCAATATCTGCAAAGAGACTGCCAATGGAACAGTAATCAATATCCTGTAAATGACATACTCTTTTCTGTTTTGACTGTTGAGTTGATACTTGATAACTTTGGTTCTGGCGGCCTTAACAGCTGTACGAAGGCCATAATTAATCTGTATCGCTGACTGAATATTTTCCCTTATACTGTCACTTACTCCTCGCCGAGAGCGGTCTAGTTTTAGAAAAGTTAGTGTATGGTTTGAATTATATGTATTCTCAATAGATGACACGTCAACTAAAAGCGTCAAGAATGCTTTGTACCCTCTCTCAGTAATGTTGTAATTATGATTCAAATCAAGTACTTGCAATTTAGTATTGTTTTTTAGGGAAGTTGCTAGCAGTTCAGCTCCTTCATCATCAATACATGTTCCACAAAGATCTAAACATTTCAAACTAGTTTCTTCTCTTTGAAGTATTTTAGCTAATGTTGAACATCCGTCTCTACCAATGTTGTTCCCATCCAAATTGAGTCTCTGGAGGTGAGGTAGGTTGTATGTATATATTGCCGAGATATTGTTTATATTGCAATTACCAATGAATAATGAATCCAGAGATTTACTCTCTAAAGGCCTTCCGTGTAATGTTTGAACTAACAGCTCAAAACACTCTGTGTTAATTTCATTATTGTCAAACAACTGTAAATCTGATAACTTTGGTGAATTCCTCAAGAATGGTAACATACTTCTCACTCCATCTATACTAAAGGTAGTACTGATAATAGTCAACTTTGTTAATGATACACTACATTTCAGCTCATCAAATAATGATACCATCTTTTGATCTGTAATACCACAGCTACCTAAATCAATATTTGTCAAATGATTATTATTTGCGATGTATCGACCAAGCAATCTCCAAGCTTGATCGGTAGACTTCTCTGCATCAGATGATCTCACCTCCAATTCATTAACATTGGGATGATTATTCTTGATACCATTTATACAATCTCGGACTTCTTGGCAGAGTCCGGTATGCTCTCCAAGCTGCTTGATGTTGTTCATCCTCAGCCATTTTTATGATGGTTTGATGGACGTATGCAACTACTTTCTCGTCTATTCAATAACGACGATGTTAACGCTAAGTAAAATGAATATGATGAATAATGTTCTGTATGTGTGGTTCAATTATTGTTAACTCGTGTACAGGGAGAAGGTGCACAAGATGTTACTTTTTTGCAATGCTATTTCTTTGAGCAAATTATCAGACTGCCGCCACCTACATACACTAAAATCACTACCAATCGAAAGAATATCAAATACCGATGAACTAAAACTGTATTATCGGCAGTGTACGATCTCTAATTTACCAATTGATGATTAGGCGCTATGCTACTAGCTATTTAAACTCTGGAGCCCGACATCTCTCTAAAAGGATACCGCTTAACTTTACAAAGAACCACTACCAATTGAAAGAGAGTTGGTGACAACAAATTATTCAGTGAATCTAATAAGGTATCAGCCTATACGGAGAGGACAGTGGTACGGTATGTCTGTTTCACTGCCGCCAATGTAGAGGAGGTTGTGTGATTGTGAAACTGTTAGATTTCAGATTTCAGTCCATAACGACAGACAGACTACTCATCCTTTTTAAGCAAAATGGAGGGCAGCATAATATTATGAGATTGATGATTGAGTAGTTGGCTGGCATATGCGCTTGTTTAGAGATTAATCATACTGCAAATAGTTGTGTTCATTGAGAGGATTATAAAGTATAAAGTGGTGGTTCAAAGTTTATTTGTACACGAGCTAGAAACAGAGCACCTGAGAGCACAAACCATTGCAATAAATTGCTCTGTTCTCTAAGTTATAATTGTCAAACATCATATAGTACTACAACTTAAACGACAATACGAACACAAACACATTGTTAAATATGTTTGAAAAGACCTTAACAGATCTAGTAACAGGTATACGCTCTCATAAACGTGACACAGCACTCTTCATTTCCCAAAATATTGCCGAAATTAAAAATGAATTACAATCCTCAGACTTATATACGAAAAGCAATGCATTACAAAAGTTAACTTTTCTACAAAGTATGGGATATAGTATGAGTTGGGCGGCTTTTAGTGCTGTGGAAGTTATGAGTAGTCCACGATTTGCTTTGAAGAGAGTGGGTTATTTAGCTGCTACTCAGGTAAGATATTATGTTTTGTGTGCATATCATGTGTTCATATTGAGATACTGAGATGATATCTCTGAGAAAGGCGACGGAAGTAGTATATATATATGATGTATTATATAGACTTTAGATCTCATACTTGCCTTCTGTGTATCTTCCTCTTTCCCGCCGGTATTATCAATGTTGATGACCAAACTCAAACATCCATCTCAAATCAACACATCTTAGGGCATTGACCAACCAGATAAAAGTCCAGTAGTACTACTAACAACAAACTTATTAAAGAAGGAACTACGAGGTGCCACAGTGGGTGGTAATGGAGAAACAATGTATCATGCCGGACTAGCCATCAATTGTCTATCCAATATCGCCACAGAAGATTTAGGACGTGAATTATTACCTGACTTATTGCACTTATTGAAACATCCATCACCCTATATACGAAAGAAGGCATTACTGTGTTTATACAAAGTCTTTTTAAAATATCCACAGGGATTACGTCTAAGTTTTGATCAAATTAAGTTATGTTTAGAAGATTCACATTCCAGTGTGGTGTCATGTGCTGTGAATGTTATTACCGAATTAAGTGATGTTAACCCCAAGAATTATTTACCATTGGCACCGGCATTCTTCAAGTTATTAACAAGTTCGGCTAATAATTGGATGTTGATCAAGGTTGTCAAGTTATTGGGTAGTTTAGTACCCGAGGAGCCACGATTGGCACGTAAGTTACTCGAACCGTTGAGTAATATTGTTAAATCGACACATGCCAAGAGTTTGTTGTATGAATCAGTTTATGCCATTACACTTTGTTTGCAATATGTTAATAAAGGCAAATCTTCAAGCCAGCCGAGTAACATTGAAGAAGTTGTTGAGTTGTGTGTCGAAACACTCCGATCGTTTGTATCCGATCCAGATCAAAATCTTAAGTATTTAGGATTGGTTGGGTTTGGTTCCTTATTACAATCACAACCAAATGTCTTACATTCCCATTCGGAATGTCGAACACTCATCTTAAAGTGTCTAAGTGATGAAGATGTTACGATACGTACACGATCATTGGGATTGTTAAAGTTTATGGCCACACAACGTAATTTGGTTGATTTAATCACCCAATTATTAGGACATGTCGAGGCTGCCTCAGGAGAGTATAAATGTGAGGTAGTGGAAGAGATTATAAGTCTATGTTCGTCAAACAAGTATGAATTGGTATTAGACTTTGCATGGTATGTAGATGTGTTGGTAGTATTGGCAGGTGTTCGAGGATTAGATGATTGTCAAGGTGAGGCGATTGCCAAGCAGTGGATGGATGTTGCTTGGAGGGTATTGCCAGTGAGGAGTTATGCCGTACGAAAGAGTTTACAAGTGTTGATTCGTCGAGGAGGGGATAAGGAGGTTGATAGTAGAGAGCAGCACATCATATCAGAAGTGTTGCCAGCGGCGGCATGGATTGTGGGTGAATATTCTCACCTTTTGCCCGAGGCTTTAGATAATGACAAGAAGGATATTGATATCCAATATGATTCGTCATCCAAAGGTCCATATCATGCCCTTATTCAATCAATGACTGCACCCACTGATGCGGCAGGTATCAATCCTCTAGCATCACCAACACAGGCCGTCTTTGTTCAGAATGCCATGAAGGTATTTGCCGCGGCATGTGACCGTAATCAACAATCTCAAGATACGAGTGGCACTGGCCTAGACAACCTCAAGTGTACCGACGAAGAGTTGTATGCCTGTGCGGATACACTAATAAGAAATCTAGTTGTATATACCGAGAGTGTTGATGTGGAAGTGAAGGAACGAGCCTTTACATCCTATCAGCTTCTCATATCAATTGGCCTCCTTTCGGAGATTAGTGCCTTGAACAGCACGGCCTCGTCCATTGCCTTAAAGTGTCGAGAAGCATCCTCCATGCTCACCTATCTACTCATACCAGAGCCAATGAAACCAATAAGTGCCAAGACCCAGAAGAGAAAGCTTGCCGAGGGACCTCCATCTCCAATGAGTGTTCAAGATTGGGAGAAGGATGTGAATTGGGATGTCTTTTCCTTCATGAATGAGGAAACTCCGTGGTTTGATAAGGACGGCAATGTCAAGGGCAGTCCCGAGATGATATCCTTTACTTCACAGCTATCTAATACTACCATTGCCAACAATAAGAAGAATGGTGAAGTAGTAGGGATAAGTGCGGATGGATATGGCATAGATCAGCAGACTCAACCATCGGCGGCAGGAGGTGGTAACGAAGCAACATCATTTGGTAGTGGAGTTATGGATACGGTTAATCTACAATCCTCGCCTCAACAACAGAGACAAGGAGATCCCTTTTACCTCAACTCATCATCAGCGGCAGTACCTTCTGGTAGATTATTGGACACATCGGCTAGTGTCAATGTAGATCAGGCAGCCAAGGAATCAATAGATACCGCCGCGGCTGCCTCTCGCTTTGGTTCTATACAATTGGATAGTGGAGGCGAATCGGATGACATTGGAGTAAAGCCACAGAAGAAAAAGAAGAAGAAGAGGTCACAGAAGACAGCTACTGGATCAACCACTAAGCATCAAACGACGATTGTTGAAAGTGATGATGACGATGATGATAACAATGTCCCGTCTCGATCCAATAAGCGTGGTAGTGTTAACAAAGACTTTCAAAACCTAGCATTAGTAGACTTGACTACTCCACTCGGAGAAGATGAAGTGATGCCAAGGAATGAACACTATGTGGTGCCAGAGAAACCTACTACAGAGGAGCAACAGCAACCGACCCCCAAGAAGGCCAAGAAGAAGAAGAAATCCAAATCCAAGGTCAAGCATACTGATACTCAAGAGGCAGATGTGGGCAAGCAGGTCGAGGGAGATCTTCTAGGGTTTGATTCAATGGCATTTGGATCAACAGCTGGTACAATAAGTTGCAGAGGTGCTAATACTAATACCACAATGGGAGTAGAGGCTACGGCAGCACCTAGTTCGAACGAGGTCAACCCTATTAATAATGCATTTGATGATCTTCTGGGATTAGAAATGCCTCCAACAATAGCGCCGCCTTCGACTGTAGAACCATCATCGAATGTGGTTACCCAAGCGGCTGAGGCAATACCCGAAGTTAAAGCTGCTAAGTCTAAATCATCAAAGAAGCAGAAGAAGGACGGCAAGCACAAAAAGAAGAAGAAAGGATAAACTGATATGCCAAACCGTGGGAAGAGGTACTACTTTGTTCAGAAGTAAATACTAGTACATTTACCTTCTACTGCTTCATATGATATCTATGCTCTTATGCTCTCCTAGATTATGTGTTGCCGCTTCTCCCGCCACTTTCAGTTATTCCCTACCGCTTACTTACTATCTCCCAACTCAATCAGTGCTAGCCGGTTGTTTAGATCAATAACTTTAGCTGTAAGACGAGATGATTCACTTAAGAAGTGGGTCTTTAGAGAAGCCATTTTGTTTTCATACTCGGCAGTAAGAGCAGCCATTTTATGTACATACTCGGCATTAAGAGCAGAAGAATGTGCTGCATTTCGGCCCTTTTCGTCTTCGATCATTGCCCTTCTATCTATGAATGACATTAGATCTGGTACAATCGGCATAAGTGACGTATAGAATTCACTTTGACCATGATGAGTACCGATCAGTGCAAGGACAGTTGGCAATAGTTTTGGCTCAATATCTGCAAGCACATTATTATCCTCAGCTGAGTATTCTACACCCTGAAACTCACATATCTTCTTCCTGATCTGACTGTTTAGTTGATACTTGATAACTTTTGCTCTTCCTGTTGCATGAGAGTTGGGTGAATTCTTGTTCTTCCGCACTAGTGAATTGATTTTTCCAATGATCCCACTCTTCTTATCATGATGACCTAATTTCAGCGTAGTTAGCACATTGTTAGAATTGTATGTATTCTCAATTGATGATATATTATTGAGGAGTTTCAATAATGCAACGTACCCTCCCATTGTGATGTTGTTCTCCTTCAACGTCAATGTATTCAGCTTGGTATTATGTTTGAGTGAATTGACAAGTATTTCTGTCCCTTCATCAATACCAGTACTGTCAAGGTATAATGCTTCTAGCATTGTATCTTCTTTTTGTAGCACGTTGGATAATACAATATCCCTCCCTCCCTTCCAATATTGTTCTCCATCAAATTGAATTTTTGTAGATTTGGCAATGAGTATATTTCTAATGCTGATATGTCTGTAATATTGCATTTCCATAAGCGTAATGTCCTGATAGGCCTTCCACGTAATGCTTTAATCAATACCTCAAAGCACTCCGAGTTGATATTATTGTTTCGACTTAAGTCAATTACTGATAAGTTTGGTGAATTCTCCAAGAATGGTATCATGCACCTCACTCCATCAATACCAAATGAATTGTTTCTAATGTCTAATTCAGATAAGGGACTTCTTACTAATTCACTAAATAATGATGCCATCTGTTGATCGGTGAGATCACAACCATCAAGGTCTAACTCATTTAATTCAGTATCATTTGAAATATACTGTCCAAGCAACTGCCATGCAAGATCAGTGAAGCGCCTAGCATCCGAAATACACAACCGAAGCATACGTGCACCTTCAACATTATTCTTGATAAAACGGATGTCTTCTCTGCAATCTTCGGATATGCCAGTATGCTCTCCAAAAGCTTGATTAAATAATCGTTCTTCTTCATCCATCATTTCTCGATTAGACTCCTCTAAGCTCGCCATTATATGATGTGCACTTTGTTGTGGTGGGCACTATATTAATAATTGTAATATATGATCTGATTCTTAGTATTTGTATCGAGTTCAACTTGTAATTGTAAGTTCTTATTGTATACGATATCAGACGATATTATTGAAGGTACACATAAGATGTGCACAAATTTATTGTGCTAAAATTAATGCCCTTCTATCTCTCCCACGACCCACCATTCGAAAGATCATTGACTGCTGCTGGTGTAAGTGAATACACTGACAATATACGAATCTGACAATTGAGATGATACTGCTCCGCCGCGCGCTATGATGATGCAACTCAGATCAAACTCTCCATGTGGAAGGGCATTATATGTCCGGGGACAGAATAGAACTTCCCTCCTCTTTCTTTGCTGTAGAGCAATCTATTGCAATAAATGATACCAGGCAAGTGCCTCGCCCCCGCTTGTACCTCTACTAGGAATTAATTACTGTTATTTGCAATAGACAAGTTGCTTGATATATATATTGAACCGATAAAGCTCATTTGAACAACAATAGACAAAAGATACCGATCATCATCATGACCATTCTCGAAGTAACTGCAACAAAGATATCATCATCCGACAAGCTTGGTTTCAATTATACTTGCACAGATGAACAGCCACGTCCAGTTATTACCAATGTGAATAGCTTTGGTCTATTTGGACATAGTGGTCTCGAGGTTGGACATACGATACTATTAATTAATGGAGAGATACCTACCAAATCAAACATAAGAGGTATCCTCAAATCGTTGGGTTCTGGTGATGTTTCACTTGTTGTCGAACGATCATCATCGTTGTCAAATGATCATGATGAATCTTGCTACTTTATATTAAGTAGTATCCCGGAGAAGAGAAGAATGGGTGATAAACATATCATGTGTACAATTGCAAAGGCTAAAATGACAAGCAGTATATCCACAAGGCCCCCAATACTAAATCAAATCAAACAATCCGATTGGTTAGAAATATACTACACCATTGCAGCAAAACTTCAACCTGAAAGTATCAAATGTGCTAATCTATACTATGAGATGAAAATGAGAATGAATGGTGAATTTATTAAAGGTTATTGTTATGATCAACATGATATGCAAAGGAATCGTCATGATTCATTACAAAGGAATGAAACTGTTAAATTGAATATTACATTACATAATTGTTTGGTAGTTGCACAATGTGCATTAAGTAAGGTGAATAGTATTCTTGCAAAGTATAATATTACTGCAACTTTAATGTATGATAGTTTGGAGGGGTATACTGTGGATTCAAAGGCACGGCATTATGAAAATTGTACAGAGTTGATGATTGATGGTTTGAACTTACCCACGGGGGTACAGTTTTGTTCAGCGGTTTGATAGAAGGGATGTCAAAGAAGAGTTACTACTATTTGTTGTAAGTTAGCTACTACTATTTGTATTCGATAATCCAATCTTGTTCTTCTCTATATAATTTATACAAGGGTACCTAGTTTATACGTTGCCGCTTTTCTCCACCGCCACCGTCCTTTCCTCCATCCACTGCCGTTTGCTTATCATTTCCCGAATCAATTAATGCCAACCTTTTATCGATTTGATCATTCTTATTAGTTAGAGCTGCAGCCTGGCTTATGAGTTCGGCTATTTGGGCAGAATTCTTTGCCTTTTCTTCTTCCAGAATGGCTTTTCTGTTTATGAATGACAGAAGATCTGGTGCCACTGGTAAGAGGGAGGTATAGAATTCACTGTGACAGTGCACTCTACCGATCAATGCAAGAATCTTGGGCAGAAGATTAACCTCCATATCTGCAAAGATATATCCAATGGAAGAGTACTCAACACCCTGTAACTCACATAACTTCTTCCTCGTCAAGCTGTCTAATTGATACTTGATAACTTTTGCCCTACCTGCGGCCTCGGGATTACTACTAAGTTTGTTTTCCTTGCATACGTCATTGAGTGCTTTCATGTCACCATTATATTCATTCAATTCACAGGCAATCAGAGTATGGTTGGATGTGTACGTACTCTCAATTGACGAAATATCAACTAAGAGTTTGAAAAATGTGTCATAAGCCTCATTTGTGAGGTTGTTTTCAGATAAATAAAGTTCTTGCAACTTTTTGTTATGCTTGAGTGACGCTGCAATAATCTTCGCCTCTTTGTCCCCTATACCCATATCTCTTAGGTAAAGAGTCTTCAAAGTTGACCCTTCTTTTTGTAGTAGGTTTGATATGGTGATACATCCTTCCCTACCAATTTTGTTGCCATTTAGATTGAGTGTTTGTAGTTTTGGTAGGTTGTATCTGTCTAATGCCGTAATGTCTGTAATATTGCATTGGTAAAAGAACAGATCTTTAACAGACTTTCCTTCCAATGTTCTAACCAATACCTCAAAGCACTCGGAATCGATTCTACGATTGCCAGCCAGCCAAAGTGATGTGAATTGCGGAGAGTTTTGAAGAAGTGGAATAATACTCCGTACTCCATCTATACCAAAATCGTTACCATCTAAATCCAACCTATCCAATGATCTACTACTGACCAATTCACTAAATAGTGATACCATCTTTTCGTCAGTGAGCCGACTTTCATCTAAATCTAGCCTATACAAGTGGGTATTGTTTAGAATGTATCTACCGAGTAATGTCCATGCCAGATCAGTAAATTCGTCGACATCAGGTGATCTTAACACAAGCCTATCAAAATCATAATTGTTATCTTTGACCAAATTTACAT
>Ga0214478_100155_pt1 | contig 37821 bp, 29 predicted proteins | sample M1_20Mar14CPVII9_2_FD_178001 | JGI IMG/M metagenome (GOLD analysis project Ga0214478, IMG submission 178001) | Marine eukaryotic communities from Monterey Bay, California, United States - M1_20Mar14CPVII9sort6BwellD7 | ecosystem: Environmental > Aquatic > Marine > Unclassified | place: USA... | reverse complement strand
GGGGTTTAGATTCATTATTGAAGAACGCCTTCTTCGTTTGCTGTTCTTTGTTGCTGTGAACTCTTGGTGTTGCTTTGAGGTATAAAATGCCAATGAGCAATTGACATATATAACACCCGTATACTCTGTATTGACCATATTCGGTATCGATATAGCTGCATATGTATCCTCCTCTTTACCGTCTAATAGTAACAAAGCAGATGCATAATTGGTAACATCTTTTGTTACACTCCATTGTATAAGCTTATCATTGCCGTGTATATCTTTCATACCTGACGGCTCAGGTGTTGTAGTTCGTAATAACTCAATATTGTTTACCCAAACTGCTCCAAATCGATCGTATTGTATACCAGAAACATGTCCTGTGAATTCTATTACTATTCGTTCGACATCTACTCCCTTGCTCTCTATGATCTCTCCATTGCTATGAGCAGTATGATTGTAACTATAAGGTTCAACCCATAATTTATTAGTAGTATTTAATACAGCATTATGTATGATCTGTTGTTTATGTATTAAGGTATAATGATTTGCAAGTTGTGTAGAGAGAGATGGTGAGATTGTTATTGGATTTTGATATGATGGTAGCATTTCTCAGATCACGAATCTTTTATCAATTGAAACAGTATTAAACACTGATATGCTCTCTTTATCCTTGGTATACTAAAGCCTGCAAAGATTGATAAGAGCAAGAGAAGAAGTTATCAGTTATTATCAAGATACGGTTAGCTCGCCAAGATATCTTCAATTCAATTTTCAATTTTCCCCCCAACAAATCTAGTAAGAAGCTCGTCCTATGCAATACAATTAAAGAAGTACATATACCAAGGATATAGGTGATATATCAGTTGTTTTTAATGCTCTTCCAAGCTTGTGTTGGCAATATCAATACTTAGGTCACACCAAACTCATTAGTCTGTAATTGCAAATTGCAAAGGCAAAGAGTACAGTATCGTACGTCTCTCACACGCACATCATCTTGTACACCTTAGCATAAGTTCTCTATTGTTAGCCGCGGTAGTATACTGTACTGCCAATACACAACGGAATTACCATTATTAAATACTATCTAATATTTGGGTATATAGTGTTTTTCTTTCGGGGTCGATATCGGCAGTCATTAACAAACATAAACAAACAAACAATTTACGCAATGGAGACATTTACAGATTATACGGTAGTTGCACTGGCCTCATTCCTATCGCCACATGATATGTTAAATCTAGCATTAACATGTAAAAGATTCGGATCTAAGCATGGTACGACAACAAGTCGATCGAGACGACTGGCGGCTAGAGAAGCAAATAAAAATAGAGGATCAGGCAGAGAAGTCAGGCAAAGAACAGAATCAATATCCTTGATGGAAGTTGCAGCACGTACAGTACTACAAACTAAATGGACTGGTGAGGAGAAGAACGCTTTACCGAGACGTGGTGATGATGAGTCATGGATTGGCCTATATCAAGAGTTTCTAAAGTTGTTCTGTTTACCATTGCAATTTGATAAATTGGTTGGACATGTATGAAATATGTAGAAAGGGGGAACAAAACAACAGTCTGTTCATTTGGAATGACGATCAGTTCTGCTATATGCAGCAATATTATGAGGGCTGGAAAGCATTGCGTTTCATTTCAGGTTAATGATGATAATCCAGCGAAGTATGGAATTTTGTGTGGAATTATGAGACCAACAAGAGAGGAAATTACAAGTTTGGCACAATGCCATCCTGCCGATGACGACCTATCTAGCTTTTCTCTGAAAGATTATGAGATGTTACACCAAAATAATGTTGACTGCTGTTTGTTAAACACGTGTACGGGAAATGGATTACTCCGTAGAAGATGGAAAACAGGCGACTGGAGGAACGTTGGTATGATGGGTTTTATTCATTGGGAAGGACAGGAACAAGCTCGAGAGACTTATTTTAAAATAGGGTTCGTATTGGATCTTGATGAGGGTACGCTATAGATGTCTACCAGAATGATAAAGACGTCTTGGAACTATGAAAAATGGATTGGTTGGAGAATATTGTTGGATTGTCACAAGACCAACTGGTGGTGGAGCTGAAGTATAGGTTTCTATTGGAAGGTGACTGGAGACAAGGATATCCCTACAGAAGTATGAGTATGAGGTGAAGTAGTCGTAATCAAGCGAGTATAGTTCATATCTTGTATAACCAAGGACATAATATATAATACCGAACAGTAACAACACCAAAGATGCAGTACCCAGGAGTAATAGAAATAGTAAGCTATGAGATATCGTACAGAGCTAGCGAAGAGCCTATGTAGGATACCTTCATTCTCCCGGCAGATTGCCGGCCAATCAAAACGTAGTGTATCAGTATAAACTTATCGTAACATCATCAAGAGGATAATAGCAAGAGGAAAAGAACAAGAGGAAAAAAGAATATTACTAAAACCGTGCCGAATATAAGGCAAGAAAAAAGGCAAAGAAGCTGAAAGAAGGAGTGTTTGAAGCAGAGGATATATACCGTTAACTCATTATGTTGTTGTCCTTTGTTTGGCGAAAGCAGTAGATAGTAGTAGAATAAAAGCAGTTTGTATACCGACGCGAGGACATAGAAGAAATATCATTTTTTAATGATATTTCGACTAGTTGTGCACCTAGTATTCAGTATAATTGAATAGACAGTTCATATTTAACCAAAGTTAGTATGTATACACCAAAAATACATCAATACTGATTGTCTTCAGTCTGTAGTGGCCGAGCTTGTAAGTATATTCTTAGCGGTGTTAGTACACTGTACTCTTCATATAAAACAACGGGATTGTAATATCTATACTCTAAAATAATAGTCAAAAGTGTATACCATTTTACTAACGGGAGATCGGTATCGGCAAGTCATTATATTAACAATAATACTTTACTGCAATGAAAACATTTACAGATGATACGGTAGTTGCATTGGCCTCGTTCCTCTCGCCTCACGATATGTTAAGCTTGGCACTATCGTGTAAAAGATTCGGTGATAAGCACGGTTTGGGTGGGAAAAGATCTGCAGCCAGAGGAGAGAGTACGAGAGAAGTGAAGCAAAGGATAGAAACAATATCATTAATGGAAATTGCAGCACGTACGGTATTGTATAATAAGTGGACAGAGGAAGAAGAGAATGCTTTACCGAGACGTGGAGATGAATCTTGGATTGGTATATATAATGAGTTTCTAGTAGTATTCCGCTTACCTTTACAGTTTGATAAATTGGTTGGCGAATGTGTAGAGTATGTTGATAATTCAGACAAAACAAAAGTATGCTCAATTAGAGGAGACCGATTGTTGAGTAGTACTGCAATCTGTAGCAATATCATGAGAGCTGGTAAACATTCTGTCTCGTTTGATTTCACCAATGATGGTGATCGAAGAAGCTATGGAATTTGTGGTATTATGAGACCAACAACAAAGGACATTACAACTTTAACGAGGAGCTGCAATCCTCTCATTCGTGACCTCTCCAGCGTTTCTTTGAAGGATTATGCGATGTTACACAGCAATAATGTTGATTGCTGTTTAATTAGTACGTCCATGGGGATTGGGATGATCCGTAGACAATGGAAAAAGTGGGAGAGATCTGAATTGATGGCTATGGACGAAGAGCAACGTTTGCGGGCTTCTATGCAAAATAATTACCAGCCATTTGAGTGGGAAGGGATGGAAGAAACTGAAGAGGTCTTATTCAGAATAGGAATGGTTTTGGATCTTGACGCAGGCACATTAGATGGAAACTGAAGATGTCGCATTCAAAATAGGAATGGTTTTGGACTTTGATGAGGGGACATTAGATTTATATAAGAATGATAGGCGTCTTGGAACTATGGTGAGTGGATTGGTTGGTGAATACTGCTGGGCTATCATAACGATTTCTGATGCACAAGTATCGGCTTCTATTGGCAGGTGAAGGATAACCTAGACATACAGTAATATATAGCATCCTACACAGTTTACTAATACCCTTCTATATTCATCAGGATATATACCTTAACTTAGATACCTTGCACCTTACCCTCTTCTCAAGGCAGCTTGTTAATAGCTTCTTCAACAATTGTAACGGTGCCATTTACAATATCAGTAACTTCTGTGGGCTTTGGTAGTGTCAGTGTGTCATTTTGGGAAGCTTCAATTGGACCTGTTGCATTAGAAAGGTCGTCTTCGACAAAACCTCCTTCGTTTTGTTTTACATCAGAGTCTCCAGTGGCACCTTCAGTTTCAGTTATATCTCCATCTAGTGATACTGTTGGTTTTGTGTCAACTAAGCAATCGAATCCATCGAAGGCACACTCAGGTGTGTTATGCTTATCATGGCACTTACCATCTCCGATGTTTATATCATAATTACAGGCACCGAAATACTTTCCAATCAGGTGGCTTCGTTTGATATTTTCACCTTCGTCATCTTTCTTAGAATCATCTACACATACCTCCTCTCCTCCTTCTAAACCGTCAATGGATACCCCGCTTTTAAGCTTGTAGATTCCTGATCGGCTCTCAAAGAACTTTTCATCTGTTGTGTTGCCTGCCCTTTTAATAGCCCAAACACCACTAATGTTACGAGGAAGACAGGTGTAATAAAGATAAACACCGTCAATGAACTTGCCTGTCCCTCCAATTAATGATTCTCCGGAACTGTATGCATTCTTGACGCTTTTCATTGTATCAGGATCAATGATTGCCCAACTAATGCTTGTGTCGGCCTTCTCTTTCACTGCCACTACAAGAGGTACATCTGACTTACTTTTATCTCCCCCGACAGGTACTTTCTCACTGCTAGTTTGTGATGATATATATTCACTGCAACGCCCTTCAACTTTTTTATAATAATCTTCATTGATAATTTTCTGAGAGCATCGGTAGTTTCCTTTTGACTGGTTGATGACAATAATTGATGTAGATAACCAGGCAACTGCCACAAACAGTATCATGATGAGATATCTTAGCTTGCCGTCCAGATATGCTACTCGACGTGATCCATAACCACAAAACTTTGTCTCACTTGGCAATTTGTAAGCATCGTAGTTATATTTGGCAACAATTACATGGATTGCACCGGCACGGGCATTCATCCCTAAGAAACCTTGTAGACATAATCTATACGCGATATTATCCAAGTTTGTAATGGCCTGAAGTGTGCTGAAACTCAACAGTACATTCCTAACGGTTGTTTCTTGCATGATGGTGATAAAGGCAGCAATAATTGCAAAGAGTCCTTCTACGACACGAAGTAAGTTATGGAGATGCCATTTCTGTTTCTTATTCTTTGTATTGGGGAAGGCATGATCAAACATTGGTTTCCTTGTATCATACCCACGAAGAATTTGTGATACTGCCCCTGGAATCTCACTCGAAGTAACGGCCATCAAGAATACACTAATATATTGAGATACAATAACCTCTGTACTTGCCTCAACCGGGAAACCAAACCGATTTATACTACCACCCAACGTTTCGGATGTGGTTTTATAATTGTCATATGTCAGTAATGATAGAAGTGTAATCTGTAAACACCACACGATCCATGCAATGTAAAATGTAATACGTGTATCTCCCCAAGGATCTGATGCCACGATGAAACTAAAAGATGTTTCAGGCAAAAGCAACTCGCCCTGATATATCTGTAATGCAATGCCGTCCTTGGTTTTGTATTGTTTACGTGTACTGACGCTATCTTTGGTGTATCGTACTCTATCATACTTGAACTCTATTAATGATTGTAAATCTCTATTTTCGCGATCTGTACATGTACCTCTTACATAATTCTCATCTACTTCAGGGGCTGTTACTTCGAGTGGAGTTAGTATATCTTTATCGACGGAGAAGTCATCGTCAACTTTATCTACTGCAATGACCTCATTATTATCATTATTACTAGAGTTTATCCCCGCTTCACAGTCGTCAGCCGCATCGTCAGCAGGTCTTTTCTCAATTGTTGCCGTATCTATATTGTCCACCGGCATGATTGTACCTATGGTGCCTTGGTTATGAGAGAGTATATTTGTAAATACTCTAACTAATTTTTGCTCACAAGATGTGTGTACTATATGCCACTGTTTAATTAATTGCTTTATATAACAAGTAAGATGTTCAATGCTCTGCTACAAACCTCTATTTCCAGATAGGTAGTATATTATATTGAACCATACAAGTTGCGAGGAGAGCAATAGACGCAACGTATGTGAGGCAGAATGCTTCTTTATGTCTTGAAACTTAAAAAACGAAAGAAACTTCTTTGCCTAGGCATCAATATCAACTCAAAGTTCGGCTGCTGCTATTATTGCAATCAATATAGAGGTTCTTGCCAATCAGAATTCAATTCATATCACACTATATACTGCATTAAACAGGGAACATAAATCTCTAGAGTAATCTATAAATTGTACTGTGATAGCACAAACAATACAATTAACACAAGATATGTCATCTATCAAATTATTCTCAATTCTGCGGGGTGTTGGTGCACCCTATTGTCAAAGAATAAGTAGAGTGTCATCGTCGGTATATCGTGCTTCATCTATTGTATCAAATATACCGCAAGAACATTCTTCTTGTGCTATAACAAATAGTTCTAGACAGTTCAGTACGACGGCTCGTGCAATCAACACATCAACATTTGCAATATTAAACAGTCAATTGTTGCAATACACCCCAAACTTATTACAACCATCAGCTCGCTCCCTATCATCCACTCCATCAAATACCACAACCGATACCCCGCCATTTCGAAAAATTCTAATAGCAAACAGAGGCGAGATAGCCATCCGTATCATCGAATCAGCACACAAGCATAACATTCGTACAGTTGCAATCTATTCCACAGCTGATGCGAATTCACCACATGTCACACTTGCAAATGAGGCAGTATGTATCGGACCACCGGCCAGTTCGGATAGTTATTTAGATATTAATAAAGTATGTAAGGCTATTGAATTGACTGGTGCCGAGGGTGTCCATCCTGGATATGGTTTCCTAAGTGAGAATTCACATTTTGCTGAAAGGGTTGAGAAGATGGTTGTTAATGAAGAACCATACAAAGTTGATGGTGGAGAGAGTACTAATAGCAATACTAATAGTCAAGAAGAGAAGAAGAAGAAGAAGGTTAAGTTTATAGGACCATCCAGTCATGCAATTGAGTCTCTCGGTGATAAGATCCAATCAAAGTTAATAGCCGATGAGGCAGGTGTGTCAACAATACCAGGATATAATGGAGAGATAACCTCGCCGGAACATGCTATTCAAATAGCTAATGATATAGGCTACCCCATAATGATTAAAGCCTCCTCCGGCGGGGGTGGGAAAGGTATGCGTATCTGTTACACTGATCCCCAAGTAATCGAAGGTTACAAATTATCCAAAGCAGAAGCCTTAAGTTTCTTTGGGGATGATCGATTATTAGTTGAGAAGTATGTAGAAGATCCACATCATATTGAAATACAAGTCTTATCTGGTATGAATCCACAAACGTATGAATTGGATATATTATGCTTTGTTGAACGAGAATGTAGTATCCAACGTCGTAATCAAAAGGTTATTGAAGAATCTCCCAGTCCACACTTATTACCAAGTACACGAAGGGAAATGATACGTCAAGTGAAATCATTGGTACAGAATGTTGGATATGAAAGTGCGGGTACAGTTGAATTTCTAGTAGATAAGCATCAAAACTTTTATTTCCTGGAAATGAATACAAGATTACAAGTTGAACATCCGGTAACTGAAATGATTAGTGGTGATGGATATCATAGTGGGAATTATGTTGATTTGGTCCATGGTATGTTAGAGGTGGCCAGTGGACGTGGTATACCACAAAAATATTTAGATTTATTGGATAATAGCGAATCGGAGGAGAATATTAAAGATGGTGGAGAGGGTGCTAATGTTCGGTATACTGGACATGCTATTGAGGCACGTATATATGCCGAGGATCCATTTAGAGGATTTCTACCTAGTACTGGACCTTTGGTAAAGTATGTCGAGCCTCCATCTCTGTTAGATGTCAAATCGGATAGTAGTACTGATGAGGATACATGTCATATCCGTATAGACACGGGAGTAGTTCCCGGTATGGTCATCACGCCACATTATGATCCTATACTTTCCAAGATTATATCCTACAGTCCAACATCACGAACAGCCGCCATATCGGGCCTCGGATCAGCATTAGATCAGTATCTACTTCGAGGTGTGCAACATAATGTACCTTTTGTTCGGGATGTATTACGAAATACAGACTTTATTCAGGGATATACACCCACGGGATTTATTGGACAACATTACCCTGATGGATTTAGTGGTGGACAATTATCAGAGAGGGAACGGAGAGAATTGGTTTTTATTGCAACGGAGATTGCTAGGATGAGAGAAGGGTTGTTGAAGAATCCGCCAATGGCATTATTAGATGGAACAGATGGAGTTATAGTGTGTTTGGGTGGCATGTTTGGTGATGCCTACCTCCTTTGTCATCAATCGATTGATGACAAAGGAGTTCTTTCTTCCTATGTGACAAAGATTCAAAATGGAGAAGATGAAATAGTATTAATTGACGACGGCCAGTTCATCGAGATGTCTGAATTGGAGTACGAACCATCAAGTGACTTTGCTAATGTGCAAATAGGAGGAGAAAGTCGAGCTTTGCAGGTACATGGAGATGACGAGGTTGGTATGATCAAATTGACAATGTATGGATCTGATACAGATGTTCTTGTCATGAGTCTTGATGAATATAAGTTGTCATGTCATATGGAAGAACCTGTTCCATTAGACCTTGGCGACTTTGTTCTAAGTCCCATGCCTGGTACCTTGATTAGCTTTGCTGTCAAGGAGGGTGATGTTGTTGAGTTGGGCCAAGAGTTATGTGTCGTTGAGGCTATGAAGATGCAAAACGTAATCAAATCTCACAAGGCTGGAGCAACGGTTAGTAAATTACACGGAGAAGTAGGAGCTTCATTACGTGCTGATGAGATCCTCCTAGAGTTTGAAAAGATGGAAGAGTCAGGGTCTGTGTAATGAGTACAAAACTTCTTAGAGTCACGGTCGGGTATATCTCGGGTATATCTACTTTAACAAAAAGTAAGTTAAGATAGTAATATTGAGACAATAGGTGTTTAGTTTCATGTGGTATTTGCGTCTAGTGCTGAGATGAAAACGGTTAACGACCAATAGAAACTGATATTTTTCCGCCAGATACCAACGAGACGACCCAACAGTATTCTCCAACCAATCCTCTCCTCAAAGTTCCAAGTCGTCTATCGTTCTTATATACATCTAAAGTACCCTCGTCAAGATCCAATACGAATCCTACTTTGAATGAGGTCTCATGAGTCTGTTCCTCTCCTTCCCAGCCGAATGACTGGATACCATTTCGTCTGTTAGCCCGTAAACGCTGCTCCTCATTCATGGCTAACATTTCAGTATTCGTATATCTTTTCCATCTCTCACGCATTAACGCATACCCCGAGTAAGGGACTAATAAACAGCAATCAACATTATTATCGGTGTGTAACGTCTCATAGTCCTTCAAAGAAAACCTAGAGAGGTCATTACAGACCGGATGGCATTTCCTCAAACTCTTAATATTCTTCGTAGTTGGTCTCATGATACCGCATCTTATTCCATCATTACTATTGACCCGAAAAGATACACAATGCTTCCCAGCCCTCATAATATTGCTGCAAATTGCAGTACCATCTGTTGTGTATACGGATCTCTTCGTATTTACTTTTGTTTTGTCTGAAATATCAACATATTTCGTACATTCACAAACCAGTTTATCAAATTGCAATGGATAACGGAACAACTTTAGAAACTCGTGATATATGCCAATCCATGATTCATCCTCATGTCTGGGTAAAGCATTCCTCTCCTCATCTGACCATTTAGCTTGTAATACTGTTCTTGCTGCAACTTCCATTAATGATATTGTATCTGTTCTTTGCCTGACTTCCCTTGAACTCTCGTCTCTTGCCGCCGTTCTTCTCGATCGACTTGTTGTCGTACCATGCTTATCTCCAAATCTTTTACAAGACAATGCTAAACTCATCATATCATGTGGTGATAAGAACGAGGCCAGTGCAACTACGGTATCATCTGTAAATGTCTCCATTTTTTATATCGTGTACGTGAAATTATTTGTGTATGTATCTAAAAAGTGTCAGATATTGTGCTCTCTTGAAAGTAATACGTTATAGACGTTGCTGCTCAGTATTGATTGATCTAATTGTTGTTGGTACAGTATACTAATGTGGCTATATATTATATACGTTCAATTTGATATAGTACAATAAACACACAAAACTATTTTTTTTGTTTTTGTAGGTGCACTAACTTTGATAGATGTTTGATAAAATTATATACTGTATCGCCGCCTAAAACCACCACTAATCGAAAGAGCGTTGCAGACTGATATATTGGGTATATTATCTGAATTTAGGTATTTCAATAGTGGACTTAACTTCATCCCCAACACAGTAAACTCTACTTGGATACACTACATAATCTCAATATCAGTGGGGGTATCCGGTATCCCCATTTTTCTCACAAAGATTATTTAGCTCGCGCGGGGCTATTAGTTTAAGGGTATATTAATCTATAACAATGAAGGCAACTCTCTTATCCATTGGCTATACAATTGTGGTAGGCGTATGTCTGCTGTCTGTTCACATGAGCACGGCACTGGCCATCAAATTTGATGCACAATCAATGACATCACTTTCTCCATCAACAAGATGTGCCTTTGCAACATCACCTCGTATGTACTGCGGAGGTCATTTATCTTCTCAATCTCGGTATGATAAAGTATCTAGATTGTTGCAACCGCAGTCACGAACAATCCTCAAAGCATCAGAGGCAGCTGAATGTGATATAAATTATAATATTGGTCATGTTTGCCCTTATACATTAACAGCCACATCACCTCTGTCAATAGCAAGTCAGCAACAACAGAAGCGAGTTAGTAGAAATCCAATAAAATGGGCTCGTAATGCCTCACAATCAATACGGTCAAAAGTTGTTAATAAAATTACATCCATTAATCATAAATTGAAACGATCAACACATCCCATCAAAAACAATAATAGCAATTCAATACTCAACAAAAATATTAAACATAATCTATTCAACAGACAACAACGTAGTAGTCTTAGACCAACCTACAGTCTACTATGTGCCTTTGCCACACTACTAATCTCAAGTACATCACGCATTGCACACGCCTCGGGTGGTATAGTAAAGCGTGATCCAGATGCAGTACTAACACCCCTTTCCAATAATGAATTATTCGCAAAGCTCGCAATATGGTTAGGTATATTCACCGCCTTGGCATTATTCCATGCTGCTGAAATTGCCATAACTACATTATATCCATGGAAAGTACGTGAATTTGCTGAAGAGGAGGAGAAACAAAAAGCCAGTAGTGGTTCGAAGAAACGAGGAACATTCCAAGCATTAAATGAAGATATTACACGAGTATTAACTACCATATTAGTAACAAGTACAGCATGTAGTATCTACGCTACTACATTATTCACACATTTAGCAGATCACATCTTTGGCACATACGCAGAAAAATGGAGTGCAATCTTCCTAACAGTCATTACATTATTCTTCGTAGAGTTGCTACCCAAGAATATAGGTGTTATTAATGCCGAACGTGTAGCACGATTAATGGTCCCACCAATTAATATGTTGGCGAATGTTATTGGTCCAGTGGGTTTTGCATTAAGTACATTGGCAAAGGGGACATTACGTTTATTTGGTGTACGTACGAAGGAAAATTCAGGTGTGACTGATTCAGAATTACGGTTAATTGTTACGGGAGCTAGAGATTCGGGTACCATTGATCATTCGGAACAGGAGATGATCAAGGGTGTGTTGAATTTACAAGATCAGAAGGTTAGGGAGATTATGAAACCAAGGGTGGAGGTGGTGGCTGTACCTAAAAGTATGTCTGTGGCGTCTGTATTGGGAGTGGTACGGGAAAGTGGATATAGTCGTATACCAGTATATGATGGTGAGATTGATAATATTGTTGGAATTGTGTTGGCAAAGAGTGTATTAGACTTCTTTGTTAAGGGTGTGTTGGTTGATGGCGAAGAATATAAAAAGCCAGCAAGTAAGAGTGGGGATGATTCGATTGTGAATGGAGATGATGGCAATGGAAGCGAGGGTAATGAGAATCCAATTGAACAACCATCATCAACATCACAACAACAGGCACAAGAGGATATTGGAAAGTTATCATTCATTGATCCACCGACCGGTAAAACAATGGATCGATATGTCCGATCCTTGACAGGATCTCAATTAGCATCACGTATGGAAACTACCATTGATGATGCGGGGTTGATTGAATCTTGTTACTTTGTACCGGAAACGGCGAACGGGTGGAGTGTATTACAAGAAATGAGAAGGAGGAGGGTACATATGGCTGTGGTTGTGGATGAGTATGGAGGTACTGAGGGGCTGGTGTCGTTAGAGGATATTGTTGAGGAGGTGAGTTAGTTTTTTGTGCATGTGATGTGCACATGATATGTTCTTTTTCATATCCTATCTTACACTCCACCAACAACTCATACACACTACGTCATCTCATAGGTTGTTGGGGAAATCTATGACGAAGACGATGAAGATGATTTCGTCTTCAGTGAAGACTCGATAACTTTCCAAGAAGATGGAACCTTTTTAATCCGTGGAGATGCCGACCTCGAAGATGTTGATGCCGTCCTTGGCCTAAATCTCGATGAAGAAGAAGTACTCAAGGAGTATGGCACACTAAGCGGCTTCCTCTGCTTTTGTGCTGGTGAAATCCCTCATGAGGGAGACTTTGTCATGAGCCGCGGATGGAACTTCGAGGTAGTAGAAGTAGATGCCAAGAGGATATTCCAAGTCAAGGTCGAGAGACTGCTCGGATTCTTCGAGGGTGAAGATGGCGAGGAGGATGGAGATGAGAGTTTAGTTCGTGGATTCTTCAATAGAAAGAGTTCTGACAGTGATGATGATGATGCTGGGGTTAACGGAAAAGGGGATGGAGAATCAGCAGCCATATTGGCAGCAGTGGCCATAGAGACGGCTGTTGATGAAGGGATTAGCCATGCTGAGGCTGTATCTCGACAGGCAAGAGTATCAAATACACTCGAGGCAAACCGTGTTGAGAGACTTGTGGAACAGAATGAGATGAAGGTGGCCAAGGTTAAAGATGAAAAGCAAGCATCTGAATAATCTAGTGCGGTTTAGGAGAAACCAAATTACATGAAGTTTAGTTAGGAGTAGTAGATACCACAGTGTTAGTTGAGAACTTGGACTGAATATTTCACATGAGATGGCAATCGAGGCCACATAGTTAGCATCACTCTGTTTAGATGATAACATGGTATAGATCACCACCGTGGATGTATTATGCGGACGAGAGCAACCTCTTCTCAAAACAACAATTTGCAAAGACACGACATACAAAGAGAACAAATGAATGTGTACTAAGACTAATTAGCCGTGTCAATATACACGGTAATAATACTGGCAGGAGATAGGGCCAGAATATGTTACTTCTTTTTGAATGATGGCAGTAAAGAGATATCGATTCATTAGATTTTCGTATTCATCAGTTTTAAGCTATCATCGGTCAAGACGAATCACATGGATACCCTTTGGATGAGAGACAGCTGCCCTTACATCGATGCAGTGCGGATCAGAAGAAGAGCATAGTGGACACTGATCGGCAACTTACGACAATTCAGATGAATACATTATCAATACACAGATTCACATGAAGCAAATATGATTCACCATTCTCTACATCCATGAATGAGAATGAAAGAACCCCGTCGAGGGACACAAAAGTAGACTAGCTTCTTCAAAGCCCATATATCCCTCAACTTGAGTTGCAAAGGACCGATGCCTAACCATTGACATGCCTCCTCTACCTATACGATGATGCTAAAGTATAAACAATGGGGGTTTGCCTTAATTCCCGTCCCGGGAAACTGTGTATAATTGAGAGTATCCAACGAAACGAACAAAGAACTACAGGCACCTATGCCTGACCGTAGTAGACCTTACAAAGTTGGAAGAGATAGCTCTAGAATGCTAGTATAGCTGGCTGTCTCTATTAGCATAAGGTGACTTATCATGTCGAACCCCTCTACCGTCTTTGCATCTTCGGAAAGGCCCGTTGATCTTGAGGGATCAACGGGCTTTTCCGATGGTGGGCAGTTGGTGGGCGGCAAAGGATCGATCCGAGCCACCTCTTCCCCTAAACAAGGTGAAGAGGCGGCTGGATTGGATGCTTTGCAAATTGACATGAGGATTCTAAATAAGATTGCCGAGGAGGTAAGCTGTTTTATATATCGTCATTATGTATCTGTTTCACTCCTGGCTCAACTATCTATCTGTTTCAAATAGTATGATCCTGAGCTAATTCCTCCCGAAGGGTTTCAAGCACCAAGCCTGATGCCTTTCAATAGTGCAACTCTTGCCAATATTGCAACAAATCTTCTTTCCGGTATCCGAAGTGATGCAAAGAAGGTCTCGGATATGCACATTTTCGAGGCTGCATTTACTGAGATGGAAAGGCGGTTTGATGAATGGGAACAATCGGAAGGGACAATTGTTGGAGGAGATATTGACACCCAGTACCTAAAACAAAAGGTTACAGAGGAAGATGAGAAGAAGATTGATGAACATAGAAAGGAACGACTTCATTATAATGTCTTGGATAAGTGTAATGGTTGGTCACGTGCTAAGTTATGGTGGATGACGATTGTGTGCATGATGACTAATGTCCGTGGAGAGTATGATACTCCCAATAAAGGTGAGGAAAAGGATAAAGATCCATCGCATGTTGACGGTGGTACTAAGAGAGAGTTTAACAAGTGGGTAGGATGGCTAGACGATTGGCTTTTAGAAAATCCGCCTACCTCAAGAGCTAGGATGATGGACCAAGTCGAGGAGCACAAGTTCTTTCAATTTGCATACCGAATCATATCAGAGGATGATCGCATGATTGACACCATGAAGACTAAGTTATATGATCTTTTGGGCAAGGTAATTGGTAGAAGCTATGAAGAAATTGTATGGGCAACTATTGCAAGCTTCGGACTTGGTGTAGGGAGTAAAGGACGATACAAGAAGTGGGAGGAGAGATTCGCTGAACTTGAACAGTACAAGTTGGCTAATGGTAACCTTAATGTACCTAGAGGTATTCAAGGCTCACTTGATTGGTGGGTTGCCAGCCAACGTGCCCAATACAAGAAATTCAAGGAAGGCAAGAAGACGAAACTCACACAAGATGGCATTGATAGATTAGATGAGCTTGGATTCACATGGTTCTAGTGTAAATGGCAAGTAAGGTTTAGATGGAGTAGAGAGGCACAGGGATCGAGGGGAGACGGATGTGTAGTTAAAGAATAAGAATTTGTCTTTGTATAACACAACACTTTAAGTTAGCTTGCTATGTGGTTAATCAAATGGAAAAACAAATATTGAACTCTCCGACCCTGTAAACTCTCCACCCTCGGCTAGTACACCGCCATTTGGTGTTGTTATATTGTAACTACCCTGTCCATATGAACAACAGATACCATCGGCATCTATTATTGTAAAGTTATACTCTCCCTCTAACAAACATATGGTTTGATTGAATGATGTTTCGCCGCTTGATCCTGCATGTGAATCCACCAACTCATCTTCACCACCATTATAAACTAATCTGTGTAACTCCCATGATGTTTCAGCTGGATACCCGTCATACTCAATAGCTATTTCAATCTGATAGCACTCATCCTCGTTATTTGGGGGTATCACTTCTTCAACCGGCGGTGGCGAATCGGTAACATATGGAAGTGAGAACTTTGTCATCTCAACCTGCTTGAATTCCCCTCCTACTACTATCAATGTACCATCTGTATCCGTAATATTATAACTACCGTCGCCATATGAACAACAGATACCATCAACATCAAACACTGTATATGCATACATTCCCTCTTGTAGACACATCGTTTCATTGTAAAATGTATCACCGTCTTTCGCTGAATGAGATTGGATAATCTCTTTACTACCATCATCATCAACTTTGTATAATTGAAAAGAAGTTTCAGCTGGATATCCATCATACTCAATGTTCATATTAATATTATAACATGGTGATGGTGTGGGTGCTTGACTATCAGTATCAGATAGGTCAGTCGGTAAAGAAGGTGGAGAAGGTGCAACAGATTCTGATACTGGAACAAAGACACTAAATGTTGATGATGAAGGGGCTATACTACTACTACTCGAGGTTGTTGTAACTACACCTTCTTCTGTAACAGCAGTATTCGATGATGATATATTCTCATTTGATTCATTGTTATTAGGGGATGAAAGGGTAACACCCAATACAATCGACAATACAGCAATTATAAATGCCAAACTAATTAACATTATTGCTCGTTTGTGTTTATACCATGGTTGAGTGGATGTTGCAATTACCACATCATCCTTGTCAACTAAATATGCTTCTACTTCTGGTAATCCTTGATTCGTTGGTGATGTTGGACGTACATTGGCATCTTGTAGTATACCATTATTCTTATTAAGTGGTTGTGATTCTAAATCGGTATCCTTCTGTTCTGTTGTTGGAGATTGATTCATCATCATTAACTTTTCTTCCTCGACCATTGCTGCAAATATCTCTTTTCGAACCGTATCATTTGGTTCTTCAGTAGTTGGGAGTTCGTCTGTATTGACACCCTTCTGATCTGAGACATTTTGTGTTGTATCTGCTACAGAGGGTAGACGCTGGATATTATCATAATCGGTATCAAACGATGTACTCCTACTCATATCTTGTACAATACTATTTACCACTATAGCAGTACTACCAGCTTTGCAATTGGCAGTATCATCAACTGTAGTATTATCCTTAGTCCTCTCTTGTAAATCCTTTTCCAACAATTCAGATAAGTCAACCTTTTCTAACTTCGTATCACCATTCTCTTCAGCCTTGCGTAGTTCATTCTCGGCTTCTAATATTTTAGTTATTGGATCTTCATATATGATTGGTGGTAATGTTGAAGGGGAGAATGATTTAGGTGATGATCTATGGTGACTTGGAGGTGGAGGGTCGGCTACCAATGTAGTGATTGGAGAGGGGGATTTTTTATGTGGAGATGTTGTTGTATCTTTGGTATCCTTTGCCATATTGAATAGAGCGTATTGATATGATGGTATACAATTTGCAACAACAACAAGCAGTATATAGACGTCTATGCCGAGAGGTATGGTGCTCTTATCAACGCCAATTCTAAGGGTGAGAGATAAATCATATCGATATCGTGCCAATTTACAATTTTTCAATGATGGAATCAGGTAGCGATCGAACGAAATGGTGCTAATTGAGCTATATTGGGGGGTTTTGCATGATTATGGTGTCGATCGTACATAGTTTCATAAGTCGCTTCTTAAGTAACTTTATATTCTTAATAATATACCCATACATCTATTTGTTACGTTCGTCGCTCGATAGTGGTGGTTTTAGGGTGATAGACTTTATACTTTTATCAAATATCTACCTATACTAAAGTTAGAGTACACAAAAAAGTAGTGGTCAGCACGTACATATTGTTAGCCACATTAGTATATTATACTCATCATATAACGGAATTACCATTATCAAACTCTTTAATAGTTAAGTGTATACAATCTTTCATAGTTAAAGGTGTATGCTATTTTACTTTCGGTATTGGATATCGTATATTATCATTACATATCACAAACAAATAATTTACTGCGATGGAGACAAACTGGGTTGCAATAGCCTCGTTCCTACAACCGCATGATATGTTGAGTTTAGCATTAACATGTAAAAGATTTGGAAATAAACATGGTACAGATACGAAAAAAAGATCGGCGGCGGATAGAGGAGAGGATACGAGAGAAGTCAGACAAAGAACAGAATCAATATCACTAATGGAAGTTGCAGCACGTACGGTATTACAAACTAAATGGACAGACGATGAAAAGAATGCTCTACCTAGACGTGGGGATGAATCATGGATTGGTATATACAATGAGTTCCTAAAGTTGTTTCGTTTACCACTGCAATTTGATAAGTTGGCTGGGGGTGGTTTTCGCCACATATCAAATTCAACACACTCTGTTGAGGATACAGACAAAACAAGAGTTAGTTCAATTATGGGAGTGGGGTACCATATTAGTGCTGCAATCTGTAGCAATATCATGAGAGCTGGGAAGCATAGCGTTTCGTTTAATGTAAATGACGGCAATCCCTCAATGAATTATGGAATTACATGTGGAATCATGAGACCAACGACGAATGACATTAGGAGTTTAAATAGTTGCCATCCTCTCATTGATGACCTCTCCAGATTTTCTTTGAAGGAATATGAGACGTTATACCGTAATAACGTTGATTGTTGTTTATTTAGCACTAATATGGGGTTTGGAGTACTCCGTCCTAGATGGAAAAGGTGGGGGAAATCTGAATTGATAGTTATGGACGAAGAGCAGCGTTTACAGAAAAAGAGACAAAATGAGAACCAGTCATTCAGTTGGGAAGGACAGGAACAAATTCGAGAGACTTCTTTCAAAATAGGATGCGTATTGGATCTTAATGAGGGTACGCTAGATGTCTTCAAGAATGGTCGACGTCTTGGAACTATGATGAGTGGATTGGTCGGAGAATATTGTTGGATAGTCACAAGACCAACTGGTGGTGGAGCTGAACTATCGGTTTCTATTGGAAGGTGATTGGAGACAGGATATTAGGATTATATAGAAAGGTTGTCCGAGGGAAAGCAAATGGATAGTGGGCGGAGGAGTGTGGTGGTCGAGGTGAAGTAGTGTGAATAGTTTATATCTATGCATAACCAATATCTAATATCGAAGATATAGGACGTAGGACAAGTAATATAGAAGCTATCGAGAGAGCATCCTGTTGCATGAGACCTTTTGCCTTGGTATCCTAGGTATCGTAAAAGGATACCACTCTCTCTATCACTAATTTCTTTTCATTTTTCATTGGCATTGCAAATAGGTAGCAATAACTTTTATACGTCTATTGCGCCGCCGCACGTCTCTAACATACCACACAATACCCTTAGATATACTCAATAACAATATAAAAACCATGCCAATCGATATAAACTCACTCCGTACCTACAAAGGTGGCAACCCTGATAAATATCGTACCTACATGCAACAACGATACAAAGACCCACAAATAGTAGATGACGTATTAACCAAGGATGAAGCATGGCGTACCCTCCGTGGTGACATCGACACGGCACGTACCAACTTGAACAAATTATCAAAATCAATCGCCCCTAAAAAGAAGGCTGGAGAAGATTGTGATGCCGAGGTAGCCGAAGTTAAATCTACTAAACTTAAAATTAAACAAATGGAAGAGCAGTTACCATTAATTGCTGAAGAACGTGACACACTACTAAATCAAATTGGTAACATTGTTGATCCAGAGGTACCAATTTCACAAGATGAAGATGAAGATAATGTAGTGGTTTCATTATTTCCTGAACCTTTGGAGGCTGAAAATGCCGGAGATAAACCATTATTACCATCACCCATCTCCAAATTAACATATACATTACCCCCCACTAAACCATTAACACATGATGATTTATTATGGCGTATTGACGGATATGAACCAATGCGTGGACAGGCCGTGGCAGGTCATCGTGGATACTTTTTAAAAAATGCAGGCGTGTTGTTAAATCAAGCATTAATTAATTATAGTATTGCATTTTTAAGGAAGCGTGGTTATCAGGTATTACAACCACCGTATATGATGAATAAGGATGTTATGGCCGGTATTGCCCAATTGGAGGATTTTGATGAACAGCTTTACAAGGTTAGTGGAAAGACGGATGATCCCGAGGGTAGTTCAGAGAAGTATTTAATTGCAACAAGTGAACAACCAATTTGTGGATATCACAAGAATGAATGGATTGATGATAAACAATTACCATTCCGATATGCTGGCATCTCAACATGCTTCCGTAAAGAGGCTGGTAGTTCAGGACGGGATATTCGTGGTATCTTCCGTGTACATCAATTTGAAAAGATTGAACAATTCTGTGTAGTGAAGGATGACTTTGAGGAAAGTGCTAAAGAACAAACACGTATGATTGATGCTGCTAAGGAATTCTATGAAAGTTTAGGCTTTCCATTCCGTGTGGTTTGTATTGTTAGTGGTGCATTGAATGATGCTGCTGTTAAGAAGTATGATTTGGAGGCATGGTTCCCTGGTCAACAGGCATATCGTGAGTTAGTCAGTTGTTCAAATTGTACCGACTTCCAGGCACGTGGTGTGGGTGCTCGTTGTGGACAGAAGAAGACTGGAGGCGGGAGTGGTGCCAAGTTAACGAAGGAGGAGATGTTAAAGGAGACGGCGTCATATGTACACTTCCTTAACTCGACGTTATGTGCTACCGGACGTGGTATCTGTTGTCTTCTTGAGAATTATCAAGAAGAGAATGGTGTTAGGGTACCCGAGGTATTGGTGCCATTCATGGGTGGAATTGATTTCTTACCCTTTGAACGTGAGGCCATGCCATTGAGTGTGGGTGAGAAGAAGGGTAAGGGTGGAAAGAAGAAATAAGCAGTGTGGTGGTTTGATATGGGGAGATGATTGAGCGGTTGTGGCCGGCGATAGAGGACAGTGTGACACGGTTAGTGGAGAAGGGGTTATGTGGTAATATCGGGTATCAATGATGATCTGTTCGACTTTAAACTAGACATATCACTAATCCCGAATCGAAAAAGGACCTTAATTTACGAGTATATATATTATTCATCCCGTCTAACAAAAAGATTATCGGTTAATGGAAACTGTCTTTGTACCTAAGCCATAAGACAGTGCGACAACCCAACAGTATTCTCCAACAAGCCCAGTCTTCATAGTACCAAGATGTCTATCATTCTTATATACATCTAGTGTACCCTCATCAAGATCCAATGCCATTCCAATTTTGAAAGAAGCATCGTCAGTTGGCTCCTTTCCTTCCCAATCATTGATCATTTCAACAGAATTTTCTTCTGTCCAATTGTTACGGAATAGTATGTTTCCTGAATGAGTATTCATTACACAGCAATCAACATTATTATCGGTGTGTAATATCTCATATTTCTTCAGAGAAAAGCGTGAGAGGTTTCTCACAGGATGGATACTAGCCAAAGTTGTAATATGCTTTGTCGTTGGTCTCATTATTCCTAATGCAATTGTGCCACCTCCCGATGGATTGTTGACTTGAAACGAGACACTGTGCTTCCCAGATCTCATGATATTACTACAAATTGCAGAGTGGAATATATCGCTCTTTCCTCGACGATCCCATACATGCACTTTTGTTTTGTCGGTAGTATCAACATACCCCTGATCATTATACTCATACTCAATACATTCCCCAACCAATTTATCAAATTGTAATGGTAAACGGAATACCCTCAAGTACTCGTGATATGTACCAATCCATGATTCATCCTCGTGTCGTGGCAGTGCCTTCATCTCGTCATCTGTCCACTTCGCGTGTAATACCGTACGTGCTGCAACTTCCATTAATGATACATTTTCCACTTTCTGCCTGACTTGTCTCGTACTCTCTCCTCTATCCGCCGATCGTATCTTATCCGTACCACGCTTATCTCCAAATCTTTTATATGTTAATGCCAAACTAAGCATATCACATGGCGATAAGAACGAGGCCAGTGCAACCACGGTATCATCTGTAAATGTCTCCATATTTTAGTCGGTATGTATGTGAAATTATTTGTTTACGTATCTAAATTGTACCTTGAAAGTAATACGGTATAATCTTTGTAAAAGGCGTTGCTGGGTGGTATTGATTGTTGATCTTATTGATGGTTAGCACAATATACTAATGTGGCTATATATTATATACGGTTCAATAAGTTCATGTGCAGAACTCATGGTATGTGTTTAAATTGTTGGTGCACGAACTTGGTATTTGATAGATCCGCCCTAAAACCACCAATAACCAAAGAGCGTTACTTAAAGACTGATATATTGAATACTTTATTAGTTTATGAGATGATTTTATTGTAACTTATTGCCATTTCATACAGTTTCATACCTACATAGCCACCTAGCTATATAATATCTATCTGCGAAAACAACTCTCATAATTTCAGTCGGTATCCTACGGGATTATGTCATGAAAAGAATGAAGAGAGAGTTTTGGTTGGTTAGTGGAGAAGGGGGTATGTGTTATGTTTATATCGAGTATCAGTGATGATCAGTTCTTACTTTAAAGGTTATATTCGATGTTGCCTGTTGTTATTGTTTGTGCCAATGGTAAATGCCTCGCGCCAATGCCAAGCTCCTCAGCCTCAATCACCTACTAATAGAAACATTGAATGCTGAATCTGCCCGTCCATTCAGTCCAACTAAGAAGACGACCCAGCAGTATTCTCCAACCAATCCACTCCTCAATGTTCCAAGACGTCTATCATTCTTATAAACATCTAATGTACCCTCATCAAGATTCAACACCATTTCTATTTTGAAGTTGGTTGTTCGAATTCGTTCCATCCAAGAGCAATCGAATCGCTGGTTATCATTTTGCAACCTAGCCCACAAACGCTTCCCCACATTCATAGACATTAATTCAGATTCCTTCCACTTTTTCCATCTCTTACGGATTATCCCAATTCCCATATGAGTGTTAAACAGACAACAATCAACATTATTACCGTGTACATCTCATAATCCTTCAGAGAAAACCTGGACAAGTCATCACTGGCAGGATTACAGCTATCTAAACCGCTTATATTAATAAAACTAATATCCTTCGTAGTTGGTCTCATGATTCCACATGTAACAGCATAATTCGGGGAATCGCCACCGTGATTGACCTGAAATGAGACTTGATGTTTCCCAGCTCTCATAAATTTTGGCATATTGCAGTAGCAGGCCAAGGCCCCAAATTACTTACTCGTGCTTTGTTTATATGTTGATTTCTGTTAGTACTATCAACATGAAAAATACTATCCCCAGCCAACTTATCAAATTGTAATGGCATACGAAATACTACTATGAACTCATGATACAAACCAATCCATGACTCTTCGCCACGTCTAGGTAGTGCATTCCTTTCGTCCTCCGTTGCCAAAGCGAATAGTACCGTACGCGCTGAAGCTTCCATTAAAGACATTGTATCTGTTCTTTGTCTTACTTCTCTCGTACTACTACTCTCTTCTCTGACAGCCGATTGTTTCTTATCACCGAATCTTTTACAAGATAATGCTAAACTTAACATATCATGTGGTGCAAGGAATGAGGCCAGTGCAACTACCGTATCATCTGTAAAAGTCTCCATTATAATAATTGCAATTTTGATGTGTACTAACTTTGGTATAGATGTTTGATAAAAGTATATCACCCTGAAACCACAACTAATCGTCGAAACAGACGTAAAAACTAATATATCGTATAATAATAGAGTATGATGAGTTCAATTAGTATTGCAATAGTTGTGGCCTCTCTCTCGAGTCAACACCAACCTTGCTAAAACTTATTCTAGTAGGATACCAAAACGGTTGTATCTTTTTATTCGGATGGCCGTCGATCGGATCATTTTATGCCAATAATCGACAAAAACGGCCATCACTATCTCTCCGCTAGATTGCCGCCTTCATACTCCTCCTCCTGCCCAAAACAATGACGGATCTGCAGTGAGATAGTATAGGCTCGCATACTCTGGCTCAATTGCAAATGACAGCATGAATGCATATCTCGTGCACACTACATCTCTCTACATCTCTCGTCGTGTAATCTATATAAAATCATGTCATCAAACAATCCACCATCCTCTCCAAACTTGCCACTATCCGATACTATCTTACTACAATCATCAAAAGATAAACAAACATCCTCTAAACTAAAAAAACAAGCTATTGAATCAAATCATAATTATAATTATGCAAAGGATTATACTCCTACTAAACAGAAGCCGTCAGACGATGACGATGTTGTGAGAGAGAACGATATAGAGAATGATATAGACGGTGGCGAGAACGATGGCATCGCCGGAGAGAATGATGACAGTGGTATAGAAGAGAACACAGAGGGTATCAATCCGGTCAAAATGAAAAGCTTAGGAGGTGGATCTATACACACCGAGGTCGAGAGTGATGTATCACCTGCTGCTCTATCGGCGGTAGCACTACTAAACGACTCAGATGATGATAATAAGAACAATGAACAGGAGCCAGAATCGATAGTAGAAGCTCCCGACTCATTAGATTTAGCAGACGATGTATCGTCGTTACAAGGGGTTAAATTGGTAGATGAAGAATTGGGTAGTACAAATCAAGATACGCCAACAATAGACAAAGCAGTGATTCCCATCCCATCCAACACAGCAGACCCGTCATCAACTCAACAACAACAACAACAACAACAACAACAAGAAGAAGATAACGAAACATCCCAATTCCTAACATCCCGTCGTAAATGTCGCTACCTAACCCTCTTCACCATCCTCTTCCTCCTAATCTCAATAATAGCAATCTCTCTCGGTATAACTATCGATCATACATCAACAAACATTAACAAATCTACAATATATATAGAATTACCAACTTCTACTCCTACGAATACACCATCTTGGAGTATTAGACCGACGAGTAGTCCGTCTGATGTACCGACGGTTAGTCCTAGTTTGAGTAGTATGCCAAGTGTGGCGCCGAGTGTTAGTGTCTTGCCATCTTGGACTCCGTCAGTAGTGCCTAGTTTGAGTAGTGCGCCGACTTTGAGTCCGTCAGGGGAGCCTACTGCTGAGGTACGTGTTTTGATGTATATGTGTTATGTTCTGTGTCTTGTTGATTGGTGTCTTTTTCCTATTTCATGTTGTCTCACTCATGTCAATCTATCTCAACTATCTCAACATTCTATGTCCATGATACAAATAGCCATCAATTACACCCTCGGAATATCCATCACAATCCCCGTCGGCATATCCGACTGCTACTCCTTCACTAAGTCCTTCAGGTAAGGGACAGATTGTTCGTTGTTATGTTTTGTTCTAGTATGATATGGATTTGCAAGTCACTAACTTATTCTCCCCTCTCCTTTGAACACACTCGTGTATCTTATAGAGAGCCCAACTCAATCTCCTTCAGGAGTGCCGTCGGTTAGTCCTACTGATCATCCTAGTTCAAGTCCGTCGGGTAAGCATGTAGTTGTTCATTGTGTGTATATGATATGAAGATATATGATTTGCAAACTTACTAACCCCAACCTCTATCTTCTTGAACACGCTCGTGTTAAAAATTCTGCAACCTATTGTTCTACTACTTCTATAGAGAGTCCAACAATATCATCAGAACCATCATCATCACCAACAAACTCACCATCAATATCAACACAACCATCCTCGGCACCATCAATGGAAATTGAACCATTACGTACTTTACTTTCTAATGCATCACCACGTTCTAAAAGTTCATTATTTAGAGAACAATCAAATCAATATAGAGCATTATATTGGTTATATTATGATACTACCAATTATGATAGTTATACTGATGAAGAGAAGATACAATTATGGAGTTTAGGTGTATTCTATTATGATACATTAGGTCATCAATGGTATAATAATAGTAATTGGTTAAGTGATACGAATGTTACTGTTTGTGATTGGTATGGTATCAAGTGTGGTACTTCTAATGATAATAACAATGTAGGCAATAACAATGCAGAGGAGGGTGTCTCATCAGAAGGCAAAGTAATCAGTATAGACTTAGCAACAAACAGAGTACGACGAGACATATCATATGAAATTACACTCTTAACATCATTACAATACCTCGGCTTAAGTTACAACTCCCTAGGCAAACTCGAAGAATGGTTATTTTCAATGCCATCATTAGAAGTTATAGATTTAGATGGGAATGGTATACAATATATACCTAATAATATACCCAAGAAGAATCGATTGAAGGAATTGTACTTGGCTGAGAATGAGATATGGGAGATACCTAGTAGTATTGGTAGGTTGAGGAATTTGGAAGTGTTGTGGCTATGGAATAATGACTTGGAGGGTACGCTGCCTGACTATTTGAGTAGCTTGAGAAATCTTGGTAAGTGTCTGTTTCTGTTCGTCGTCAGTCGTTCAGGTGTTCCTCTCAAGCTTCTCACCGCCTTTGTTTCTTCTCATACCTCCCCCTTCAAGCCGAGCTTGATGTAGAAGATAACTATCTATCAGGTGACTTATGGCCAATCGCAGAATTACCAAACATACAAGCATTCTATGCCTTTGACAACTTGCTCGGAGGAGAAGAAACTACAAGTCCATACTCCAATATTACCACCGCCGATGGTAGCCTTGAACAATCACCTATATTACAAGTTTCATCACTGAATAAGCTTGATATATCAACCAATTACTACTTTGGTACGATACCTGCATCAATTGGTAGCGGATCAATGAACAAGTTGACTGAGTTATACTTGGAAAACTTGGAATTAGATGGTAGTATCACACCCGAGCTATTCAGTCTAAGCAAGCTCGAGAAGTTATATATCGGTATCAATTACCTGGAGGGGACATTACCAATTGAAATATCCAATGCTAAGAATCTACAATTCTTCAGAGCTCAGAATAACTATCGTGAACGTGAATCGAATGGACGACTTATATCCAAGGGTGTGATTGGATCGATACCAACAACAATTGCCAAACTGTCACGACTTGAGGATTTACGTCTTGAGAATAACTACATTAGCGGCACACTGCCAAGTGAGATGGGCAACCTTGAATACTTGGCACGAGTACAGTTACAGTTAAACTTGCTACGTGGTCAATTACCAACATCTCTTGAAAGTTTGACATATTTGAAAACATTTACTGCCTCGGGTAATTATATGGATGGTCCGTTACCGAATGAGTTACGATCTTCAATGAATATGACTACACTACACCTACATGATAATGCTTTTACTGGTACAATGCCCACTCAATGGGGTAGCATGACCGAGCTTACATCACTAGACCTGTCATACAACGAGTTAACAGGCGAAGTACCGACCGAGTATGGCAACTTGATTAAACTTGAAAAGCTCTACTTGGAATGGAATAAGCTGTATGGTTTCATGCCTGAGGAAGTCTGCTTGTTGGAGGAAGATGACGACATTGGCAGTTTAGATAAGCTGGTTGCTAATTGTGATACACCCCGGAAGAATACAGCACGGCCGACTAGACGACCGGTAGTATCATCAGGAGAAGAAGTAAGGAGAGTTCTCCAAGATACAGTCGTAGTAGTTCCATTGCCTACGACTCCTTCTCCTACCGAACCACCTTCTGAATCACCGACAGAAAGACCTACAGAATCTCCTTCATTCTCTCCGACAATGGTGCCCACAACAAGCCCCACTGTCGAGTACTTTTGGGTATGTAAATGCTGTTCATATTGTCAGCTTGATCCAGAGGTTCACCCCACACTGAAGCCTACGAAACGACCGACACCAAGTCCAACAATTAGTGTGGCACCAAGTCCAACGAGGGGTATAGAAGATGATGACGACGGTCCTAGTGGTAACTGGTGGGGTAATAACTAATATATGAATAGGTGGGAGGAATGAGTTGTTATTATGATAAACATAACTCTATAAAAGATACCCTCTTCTGTTTATCATATGGTACATAGCATACCACATGAGTTAATATCCTTTCTAATAAGAAGTGATTCTATGTTATGATTTGAGTTCATAAGAGGTATGAATGAAGCCTCTGTTCCGTTCATATTCCCTCCTCCTCTTCTGTTTTGAGGTATCCTAGGATACTGGCAAAAAAGTATCAATTTGTACATACTGGCATGAGGTGATTGAATTCGTAAGGCTTTGATAAGGTGATATCATCAACCAAGAGGAGACTAATCGACCATACCCATAGCAAGCAAGGGCAAGGAGGATCATTACAATAGTAAAATTATTCATTCTAATAGTCTAAGGTGAGTTGGTATGTGAAAAGCTTCTACTAATCTGAATTCGACAAAATAATATACACATCAAATTGTTCTTATACTACTCTTATGTGGAAGTGAAACAAATATAAGATATATTATGGAAGAATCTAATAATTATGACGAATTAGCTAAGACAATAAAAATTGAGGATATCACATCATATGAATACAATCAAGTTATTCTACAGCGGCTAAAAGATAATGATCCAACCCTTAAAAGTTTACACATTACCGGAGCAGGAAATGATATTGATGATATTGATTACGTTACCGAGGATGGGGTGAATGGGAAGGATATGGGTTGGTTGGGATATTATATCGGCCAAAATACCACATTACAGGAGTTGGATCTCTTAGATACCATTATTGATAGATCTTTTTATAAAGAGTTGAGCCGTAATATAAGATGATCAAGGAGGTAGTTTTTTGGCCTTATAGTGAGCTATTGCGTGGAAAGGTATTCCAATTGTTAGCTCCATTCTTCAAAAACAACGATAGTCTATCCAAAATTCATATATGGGAGTGTGAATTAAATGCTGATATTATTAGTCAGCTCTCGTCGTCCTTGAGAGTTTGTAACAAATCACTGAAACAAATCAACATTGAAAATGCTGCACCAAATCAAGTAGCTCTTGATATCATCACGGCACTGAGTATGCAACCACAACTAAAGGAGGTTGAATTAAGCTTCTTCAATTTTCGTAGAATTGAATTTACAGCATTGGCAGCTTTTCTTACACACAACGCTTCCGAGTTGCAATTGCTTATAACCGACGTCGACGACGACTTTGACGAAGAAGGGTTACACGAATTGGTTCATGCAATTATCAGCAGTAATAGGGTACAAAATGTTACGATCAGGACAAATCAATCTACTACAATTGATAGTTGGAATACTTTATCAACTCTTTTATCAGTACCCGACTCCAAGCTTACGAACCTGTCCCTGTCGGAGGTGCGAGTGGACGGAAATGCGAGATCACAAGTCTTTGCAAATGCACTGGCCAGCAATTCCACCCTAAAAAGTTTGAGCATCCGTGGAGATTCTATCACTCGTGAGGCTTGGGTACCCTTCGCAAAGCTACTTTGTGACACTTCTAGTGTCAACAAAACTTATCTATCAAATCACACTCTAGAAGGATTGACTCTAGGGAGTAAACGATTAGTCCCCACAACCAATGTTGCTACTTCTCTGAGATACAATGCACTCTCATCATCACAGGCGGCAATAGCAAAGATTCTAAGATACCATTCTCATTTTGATGTACAACCCTTCTTTGAATGGGAGCTTAAAGTCTTGCCTATCATGTTGGAATGGTTCGCAAAGGCTGCTGATTGTACAAATGGGTATGAGGAGAAGATCGGTAGAATGACACTTGATGCGATGTATGATTTCATCAAGCATTCCCCATGCTTTGCATTGAGCCCATGACAAAGAAGGAGATATCGGACTATACTGCAGAAGAAGAAGAGTTACAGAGGAGGTTGACAGAGATTCAAAAGAGAAAGGCACATGCCATGAGGCGGCTTTAGCATACAATAATGTTTCGTTCAATATAGGGGTCGGAGAGAGGAGTATAGTAATAGTAGTAATCTGATAGTACTAAATTACACATGCCACATAAAGTAGAACTTAGTCAAAGTCAAAATATAAGTACTATTTACTTCTAAATAAATAGAATCATGACTGAGCTCATGAGGTGAGGTCAATTCCTAGAAATGCTCAATTTGAGGTTATCACAAATCACAAGAAACCTGCCAACACAATGGCTGTGTAAAAAGTAGAATAGATGGCCCTGCGTATGTTCTAGGAGTGTTCATCAGTTTGTTATACACTCATACAATGCCAATCAAGCACTAGAGTAGCATCTACATGATGGCATATCACCCTTGATGCTTTCCAGAAGTTGGCTTGAAATCTCGGGGATTTTTGCCCAATCTGAGGCAAACAAGAGCTGCCAACACAATGGCTGTAAAAGTAAGGTGAAGGGCCTTAGAAATGTACTGTGAGTGCTTATTAGCTTAAATTGAATCTAAACAATGGTCACCAAACCATATTGCAGCACTATGCTTGCGTCAGGTGGGTATCTTGGTGTAAATCCCGCGCTAATCCCGGGATTTACACCAAAAAATCCCAGGCGTACAGTGAGATTGTCAGAGTGTTGTTGTAGAATGAAGGGCTTCTACAAGCATGCTGGGGGTGTTTATCACCTTGTTATGGACCCGTGTGGTGGCATCATGTCAATATATAACTACCTGAGGAGGCATTCACCTCTGCATTGCTTCAGAAATGCTCAATTTGAGGTTATCACAAATCACAAGAAACCTGCCAACACAATGGCTGTGTAAAAAGTAGAATAGATGGCCCTGCGTATGTTCTAGGAGTGTTCATCAGTTTGTTATACACTCATACAATGCCAACCAAGCACTAGAGTAGCATCTACATGATGGCATCATATCACCCTTGAGGTTCATCTTTCAGAAGTTGTTTTCGCCAAAACTCGGTATCCTTATTTGCTGATTGTCGGGGGCATGAGAGGATCGGAGGTAGTTAAGTTGATTGGGGGTGTTGTTGCTTATTTCCACGGCTGCGCGTTGTCTGATATTCCACAGCAGCACATTCTTCTTCCTATTATCTTTACTACAAAATTTATTGGCATTTAATTGATATATTAAACTGAATTGTTATCAGCCAACGAAATCAAAAAATATGGATGATGTTAACGATGACAATAATAATAATGCAATCGAGGCCCCTGATATCCCCAACCAAACAATACAACAATTAAAGCAACATCAAAATGCAGAAACTACCGCAGTGATAGGCATAGGTCATGACGCAGGTGTCACAGCCCGACAAATGGGTACCTTATTAACAAAAAATTTGATCATCAGAGCAACAAATACAATTCATGGGAGGGTTAGGGGAAGGTATCAACGGCGAAGAGATGCTGTTGACCTATGGACGAGAGAGATAGTAGGTGATATACAATATTTCCGTGGATTAACTCAAGAGCCTAATAGTGAATGTGCGCCGCTTCAGAGGGGTTACGCTCTATCACAAAGAGGACCACTCATGAGAAATCTTTATAACCATGCCACGGGTGATGGTGTCCTTAGAAGGTCAGAGGAACTTATGGAGAATTTACGAAATAGTCAAGATCCAAATGATATTGCTGCTTATGCAAGACTTATGGTACTTATGGCACGTTTGGATGAAGAGGAGCTCTCGGAATTAGAAGAGGAAGAGGGTGCTAGTGAGGACGAGATTTCTTCCGAAGAAGAAGAGGATAGTGGAGAGGATAGTGAAGAGGAACAGGATTTGGAGGAGAATGATGAAGAGCAGCAGTTTGATGTTGAAGAGGAAGAAGAGGATGACGATCAAGAAGAAGAAGACGACGATTTTGATGCCCAGTCCTGGAACTTTGATAGTGATGAAGAGGTAGATGAACCTCCCAACTTACACGGAAATAACGACGGGGGAGGAGATGATGATTCATATGCTGAATATCACGATGCTCTTGAAGGTAGAGAAGATGACAACGATGAGTTTTATGAAGCAGACGATAACATTCCTCAAGAGGAGAACATCGCCCTTAATAATAATAACAACAACATCCTCAACATGCCCGCTAATAATGTTGGTAACAATAATAATAAGAGGAAGGGATGGCGGAAGAAGTTATCATCTGTATCATCAGTTGCTGGTATTATTGGTGCTATTGGTATCATTACATTATTAAGCTCCGTATTGTGTCAAGAGGGCACGGCATGTAGTGCAGCTGTTAAAATACATGCATCATCAGCTGCATCATCGGCCAAGGACATATCGTCCTCATTACGGGGCAAGTGGCTCTCATGTTTAGAAGGCATCTTATCTGATGCCAATGTAACACTTGTTTCGGATGATGCCAACGAGGAAAACAACTACCCTATTATCCGTACCCGTATCAACTTACAAGACGAGACGGCTATTAACGATTTCCCATACATGGGTGATATAGATATGGTCGGGACTACGAGGCCTTTATTTGATAGCAGTATTATAACGAACAGCTCCTTCTCCGCCGGGGATGGCAATGGCTCTTCTCCTCCGTCTTACGTCTCCTCTTCCTTTGTATATATCGGCAACAACAATCTAAAGAACCAAGCGTCTCAATCAAAAGCCGAAGAGAATGCAAGGCTGGAACGTGAAATTATTGCTGAGATTAAGGAAGAGCAGGCAATGGCGGCAATGGTATACAATACATACCAAATAATATACCAAAGAAGAATAGCTGATAATGAGGATCAAAACAGTACAGTTGAGTTAGTTATGTCAATTAGTGACGATACGAGGGAGGATGGAAAAGTAGTGACTAAAGAGCATTCCGTTTGGTTTTGGTTCTTCGCGGCCTTTGCCATTCTATTATTTAGCTTGCGTCGCTTTAAGGCCCCATCAAGAGTACAATCATCAATGGCTGCATCGGATAATGTATCTACAAGCGACCAATATAGTAGTGAAGTCGGCGGATCGGATGGTAGCAGCGAAGTAGAAGAGCTCTATGGAGGGTTGTCACCAAATGCAAAAACAATCAGACATGACGCTTTTAACATGTTACGAAAAGTGGACCGTACCATGGTTAATGGAACATCGTCCACAACAAATGGCAGTGCTGCTGGAGTTGGGGGGAGAGATGTACCTAATGATGACGCTGAGCGTATTGATGGTTCGTCTAATCCTGATGAGTTATCAGCAGACAGTGTAACCGGTAGGGATGACGAGAGTGTATCATCCCAAAGTAGTGATAATGAGTCCAACTCTGCAGATGAAGACGTACCTCAGGGATCAATAGATTCTGAATCATCATCTATCGGAAATAGTCGAAACTCGTCTTCTGTCGAGTCATTTGTCGGGGATGTGTTTCAGGGATTATCAGATGCATCGAGTGATATTGAAGTGCCTGACGTTAGCATGGAACGAACTTCATCGTCTACAACAAATAGTAGCACTAGAGCTGAGGGATTTGACGATTCATCGTCTTCCAATGTAGGAGGAGCAACTGCATCATCCCAACCTGATGGTGCGGAGATCGAGAGGGACGTATCAGCATTGGAGAAGAATGATTCTGGTAGTGATAACGAAACTGAATCAGCAGAGGATACTTCAGATACGCCTTCTACCGATGGCAGATCGGGATCATTAGAGAGGCTGACATTGGATTCGGGATCATCATCTAATAGTGATAATGGACAGACATTATCTAAATCATCACTCATCAAGGACTCACAAGTAGATACTTCGTCCTACCGGGGATTAGCTGGGGAGGGCAAGGAGAGGAGGGGGGTTGACGACGCGGTTGTTATTGATTCGACCGATGTAGACAGAGTAACATCTCAATTGGACGTATTGCAAGAGAGGGATTCTGGTAGCATCTCTGCCGAGGCCGGAGCATCTCTGCCATCTAGTAGTGATAATGGACGTCTACGATTAGAAGATGTTGCTGATGGTGGTGTGCTTACATTGAATGTAGGCACAACAAATACTGGCTCAGCTATCACGGGGAATACTCCTCCCGCAGTAGAAGAACACAACAACAAAGAGAATGTCCGTAAGAAGAATGGTCGTCGTGAGATATTTACTCCAAGTGAAAAACAACAAAAGTAGGCACAGTATGCAATCTTGAGTGGCTTGTAGTTACTCTATGGTGGTTGCATTTGTGTATGTGATATAAAGTAAAAAAGAAGAAGCGAGTGTTTGAACCATATTCGTATCTTATATGTAGTTAACTTGTACGGTATCTTTCGGCAGCATCTAATCATGGTCAAATTTACGAATCAATTAATCACTATCTCACACTGATCAATCGATACATAGTATGCTCCACTCACACTTAGGCAATTCTTTACCAATGGCGTTTAGTAAACATCATGGCATAGCCAGGAAAGAGTTGATAGTTATCATGGTTGGATAGTAGAGATTTGAATACATATTTAATCATTAAGTAAGTTCATAAGTCACAGGAATAATAAGATGCCTATGTTTACATATAATACCCCCGAATCATCCAATAAATCTAAGTCAATCAGATTCTATTGGAATTTACACCCAACTGATCACTGTCTTTCGCATCCCTAACATACTATTCCAATCCCTTTCACATGTAAAAAGTGTATTGCTATGGTAATTGTAATATCCCATCCCCACAACACGGCCGTAATTGTTCGTGAGTGTTTAAATCTCTCCTTTAACGGCTGACGAGTCCCCATCTGCTGCATTCTCCAATTCCACCAGGCTGACATGAGTTTTCACGTTTCCTATCTCTTTCTTCAAAACTTCATTTCCCATCGTCAGTTCATCAATCGTTTTCCTAAGCATATCCAGCTGATCTTTCAGGTCTGTATTCTCATCCTCCAACGAATGAACTTGATCTTTTAGTTTGGTTACTTCAGCCTCCGCTTCCTTAGCTTTACTATTCCATAATCTGATCTCTTCTTCTTTCTCATTTAGACGAGTAATAGTGAGATTGGTTAGTTCTTGAATGCATTGAGGTAAACCTGACATGTTGTTGTGTAAATATTGATGAATATGGACTAATACAACTAATACTATCAACTATACTGATAAATGAACAGAGAAGTGGACAAAATATATATCGTGAGAATACATATCGTACAAATTACAAATGCTTGAATTAGAAATAACATCACACTCTATCACACACTTACAGTGGTTTTGTTAAGACGTGTACTAACAAATTAACCCAACAATATATATAACGATTATATTCTGTATAGTAATTAATATTATTGGCGGAAGAGACGACGATGGGGAGAAAAGAGAGTGAGAGGTTATATTAAGTTAATCACATGCCTAATTTTGTTATTGATATATCATGTGCACGCTTGTACCACCAACTCATACATACAAAACAACAAATACTACTTACATTTATTGTTTCTGTATAATGTGTAAGAAGACAGCTTTATTGACGACAAAGAGCACGTCTATATTACAAACTACATACGATAACTCTCTAGAGAGGTAAAAGGAGGAAGGGATTGAAACTTAAAATCACTACCAATATAAGTTTCAATATTAAGTTTCATTTAAACTTCGAAGGTAGTAGTCCCTCACATTATGCAGCAGCTCGGCCAGCTCTGGATGAATTCATACTATACATAATCATTGTAGAAGAGACACGGTGCTGTGCCGGTAGACGAGCCATTAGAAACTAGATTAGGGGTATCTATTGACTATGAAGCATATATCATGGCCAAATTACTGATCAATTAATCACTATCTCACACTGATCAATCGATACATAACCCGTACCGTAATGTGTCATTTGTAATCTCTCAAATCCTGGAAACATATCACCATTCGTTACTCTAAACTCAATCATATTATCTCCGGCAATCAAGTCGGAAGATATACTTGTCCATTCCTCAACTCGTTGGTAGTATTGATGGACTTGTTGTCCATTCACTAAAATACTAAATCTGTCAAATGGCATTGATATGTCAACCTTGATGTTGCATACTATACTCCCACGATTCGGAAGGTTGACTTCCGTTAGTAAAGATCGTGTAACACTTGTATCAGACGATGGAATGTTGATCATCCAATTCGTATCTGGATCTACCTCCCATTCAGGCGGATTACCAAAGTTCCATGATAGTATACCATTATACTTTTGAAACGTACCCTCATTCTGTAATTTGGCACCATTTATCTTAGCTTGATTCTGTTCAGCACACCAATCTCTCGTTTCACACGTGCCACCAAACATGTCACAGCATCCCTCGATTGTATCATGTAAGAAGTAATCAGAATCTATCCATTCGTTTGGATATTCTAAATCATTTGTGCATGTGTTACTTGCATCATCATCTAATGTTGACATGTGCCATTTATAAGTGGAGCAGTCTAATGTTGGTGGTTGTGTTATTGGTTTGGTGGGGTACGATGTTGTTGGTACATTTGTTGGACGCTAAAGTTGGACATAAAGGATAGGATTAGCAAATGTGAAAAAGATCCATCACTAAACGAATAAAATCAACCAAATAGACAGAATACTCACCCTCGTCGGTCTCACACTTGGCGATCTCGTAGTCGGCTCATCAGTAGGACTGGGCGTAGCAATACAATCCACAACCCATGGTTGGGATTGACAACATGCCTCGGCATTAGCATAGGATGTTTCCCATTGAGAGACTAAACCACCACATGGTGACGGCCCTTCACAATCTTGTACACACTTTCCACTAGATCGGTTAATATACCATTTATCATTACTTGTAGGGTGTGATGTACGTTTTGGTGTTGGTCGTAATGTACTTGGTCTATTCGTGTGTGCCATCGTTGGCCAGGGTGTCGTCGCTTCCTCTCCATTATCATTCTGTAAATCTCCATGATCCAAGGATGGACATATATTAATCAAATTACACTCTCCACTTTCTTTACTAGAAGTGCCAAAGTTGGCATCACAACATTCTTCTGCTGAACTGAAGAGGAAATGATGTCGTTTATTTGGATCTTTCCAAGATGATAAGATATTATCATCATTGGTACATGTATTTGGTGCATTGATGTTAGTTGATACATGCCATTTGTTATTACATGACGTTGTTGATATTTCAGATACTTTTGAGGGATGTAATGTTGGCGGAGATGATGTCGGTTGAGGTGAGGTTGGTGAAGGTGTAAAGTGATGATGGAATGTTAATGATGATGTAGATAGTGGACTATCAGATAGACATTTTGATGTATCTTCTATCCAATCAAAGTTACACTGTGTATCGTGGAATGACATTCGAGGAAAGGGAGTTAGTTCGGCGGGTCATACCAATGATATACAAGGCAGCAACACAAAACAGAACAGAAATACTTACACATTCCTCCAAGGTGTTAAACAAATTAATCATCCCCTCCCCAAAACCACCATTATCATCCGATTGTTGTATACATATACCAAAATCTAAATCAAGATAATACAATGGATATCCCGTGGGTGTATCTAAACATACATCCTCGATTATACACTCCTTAACTTCACCCACCGAGGACTCACCTCCAGTAGAGTAGAAGGCAGCACAACATTCCACAGAACTATCAAAGAAATATTCTGCTACTAATTCACTTGAGGCAGTCCATAACTTTGGGAAGTTATTGTTATTATTTGTACATGTGTGTAATTGTTTTGTAGTTGGATGATATTTTTTAGTAGATTGGCAGAGGTTTTGTGTTGTTGTTGTTGTTGTTGTTGTTGTTGTTGTTGCCGAGGTTGCTGTTGAGGACGTAGAGCTTGTGGTTGTCAATGTCGAAGTGCTAGTTGATGTGGTCGAAGATGCAACCGTGGTCGTGGTCGCTTCAGTTGGCAATGTAGGCGGTAGATGAACATTCGGCCCATTCCCTTCCCCATTCCCTTCTATACCTTCTACCTCCTCAACGCCGCCATCTTCTTGGTCAGCACAGACATTAATAACATTGCAATAAGTAGGTGCTCCAAACTCTACTACGGCATTATTACCAAATGTATTATAGGGTGCTAACATTTCGGCACAACATTTTGTTGATGTTGTATGGAACATATACTTTTGTAGTGGTGTTGATGACCATTCTGCTGGCTGTTAAGGTGTGTATGTTGTGAGAGTATGGAGGTGCACAAGATGTGAGCAAAAGGTTACTGTGCAGATCTATTGCAATATAGAGTATACGGGTGTTATATATGTCAATTGCTCATTGGCATTTTATACCTCAAAGCAACACCAAGAGTTCACAGCAACAAAGAACAGCAAACGAAGAAGGCGTTCTTCAATAATGAATCTAAACCCC
>Ga0214478_100153_pt1 | contig 37944 bp, 30 predicted proteins | sample M1_20Mar14CPVII9_2_FD_178001 | JGI IMG/M metagenome (GOLD analysis project Ga0214478, IMG submission 178001) | Marine eukaryotic communities from Monterey Bay, California, United States - M1_20Mar14CPVII9sort6BwellD7 | ecosystem: Environmental > Aquatic > Marine > Unclassified | place: USA... | reverse complement strand
TGATTGCGCAGTCGATACGAGCGACAATAGGAGGCTAATAAATAGAATTGATTGGGGTAGTAGCATCATTAGTGTATGGTTGAGAATTGCTTTGGGTTATATTTTGGTACTATGTATGTGTATGTGTGTTACAACATTAGTGCTTTTGTACGAAATGAATTATCATTTTGGTACTTACCTACGTAGAAGACAGAAAGTAGTTTCGTCTTGCGGTTGTTGTACTCGAACTTTGAAGCTCGTGAAGACGCTCGTTCTGAATCCGTCTTGTTCTGCGTCGTTGTAGAGAACAGAATGAAACACGGCATGAATAACAACCAAAACCACTTCGTCAAGGTGAGTCGTAGACAACCTTTGGAACTAACAAAGACTACTAACCTCCCCTCTCTTCTTGCTTACACGACACGACAACTTCTGAATTCCCAAAGAGTGGTAGAACAACTTCTCGTGTGTTACAGCAACCGGGAGGGACATCATCAATTCAACTAGGCTGGGAAGATTCGCCGAAGAAGACAGATAAACCAAAGGAAGTGGTAGATTCTAATGCAGAAGCGAATGCAGAAGCGAATGTGACAAGCACCACGAAGGATGTAAAGGTGGATGCAAATGTGTCAGGCAGCAAAAGTGCTGTATCGTCAAATGCCTTTGCGAGTGGGTCAGCACAAAACGTTGGTAATTTTCTAACTGATCGTCCCACATCTAAGGTTACACAGCCCCCAGGAGGAAAGAGCTCCTTTTCTCTTTACTAAGCATGGTGTAATATGTTTGGCATCGGCAGAGATAGGTGAATGTGTTAGGTTACCCATATAGATAAACATAGACCCCTTGCTCTCAGTTATGTCATCTCTTGTTATATGTAACTTTGATTGTTCTCTTCCTCTTCTTACTTGCTATGCCAGTGCCACTTTGGAGACGACTTGGTCTTATACCAGCACTCGGATAGATTCTCTGCATACCACTACTACTATTGTTGAAGCTGCTTCTAGCTTCACTGTTACTACCATTTGATGTTTCTGTTGTTTGTTCAGTAGTATCATCTTCACGAATTCCCAATGTTGCCGCTGATTTTAGTAATACTTCAATCTCCGCTTTGATTTTCAACATCTGTTGTAATAATTTCCCCCGGATGGCTCGTTTCTCCTCTGATATTAGTACTAGAGATACTTGACCTTCGTTCCCCATTGCAGCAGGATCAGCCACTAATCTCTCTTCCATCCCATCAGCATGAATTAGTGCTTGTATCCATTTATTCAGGCGTGGTAATCTGGTTGTAGAAAGCTTCTTTACTATTTTTTGTAGCTTTTTTCGTGCTTCAACTGTCGGATTAGTAGCTTGATCTTGATCTGTTTCAGCTGCCAAATCTGAAGTAGACGTTGCTGCTGGCTTTCTTTCCCTTAATTCGCCGCCATTTACTTGCACAGCTATTCGTCCGTCAAGTAACGAACCACTCTTGCCAATCACAGCAAGAGTATGATTCACAGCAGCATGATGTTCTGATGAAGTAGTATGATCAATACTTTCTGTATCGTGCTCATCAGACTCATCAGTATCTCCTTCTTCCCAGTTGATAGAGTCGTTATCGTCGTCTTCTTCTTCTCCTACTTCTTCTTTGTGAATGCTCATACTCAAAGCTGCTGGCTTTGAATCGTCGTCAATGTTCACCGTATCCATAGGCTGCTCGCCGGCAGTATTGAAACCACCAAGTCTTGGTACCAATACTTTAAAGTACAAATCTACTTTACCAAGCATTCTTTCTAAGCTCTGACATGCCTTTAAACCATGCTCTAATGCATCATCTCGATCTCTTCTAAACATTCTCATATCGATTCGTTGTGGTTGATTACTGTTTGATTCATTATTGCTGTGTGTATTGTTTTGGAGAGAATTGCTATGCATAAAGTTTACAGATACATCCCCGAGAAGCCGAGAAGCAACTGTGAATTGTGTATAGAATTGACCAAACTTTGAGGCCAGATTGTGAATAATTTCCATTGCTTCTAATTGATATACAGACTTTGGTGACATATTGTTCAATCCAGTACTACTACTAGTAGTACCATTCTCCTCATTATTCTCCTGCATAGTTTCTTGAGCATTCTCAATTACAGCGACAAAGTCCAATAAGATTTGTCCGCTTGCAAAGTATGACCGAGCATCTGAACTTCTGTCTAATATTTCATTCAATATTATTAATGCAGATCTTCTTAGATGAAATGAGTTGTCTGTATTATATAATACATCTAATAAGAAATCAAGACACTTTTGAGGTGCACCTGTAGACTTTTTACCACGGTGCTGCTGTTGCTTATGTGATGATGATGATGAAGAAGATTGCACCTGTTGTTTCAACTCATTAAGAAATAACTTTGTTTTATCGTCAGCACTGTTTTGTAACTTCAGTAACTTTTGAGCTGTATCATCTTCGTCTTCCCCAGTATAAGCTTTTGATAAATATAAATATTTCCTCCTTGCTTTAATTGCTTGAATTAATAGAGTTCCTAATTCAAATGATACACCAGGAACAGGCGATTCGGTAGGAACAAATAGCGACGCGCTTGCTTTGCTTTTAGGCATAATATAAGTCTATATCTCCGCTGATAACATACCATTGATATAACCGTACTGATAATATACGTCCGTCAACCACTTACTGCAGTAATAATTTATAAATATTTTAAAATTAGGTATCCTCTATTAAACCCAAAGATCAATAAACAATCATACATCTACCACACTTTGTTATGCATACCTAGGTATTTATTGCTCTCGTCGTCAATATATATCATTGATTATTATAGCTATATGAGTTGAATACAACTATGGTAACAAGTCGACGACGTTGATACAGGTAGATACAGGTTATACCACGATCGAGAGTCAACTAAAATAGGCATAGTGTGGGTTATTACCCCATAAAAGGAGTTTTATAGGGTACTTGTAGTGAGATAGGATGACCGCTATTCACTACTGAGATGCTCATCAATAAGAAGATCCTAATGCTGACAAGTGGTATCACATTTTATAAAGAATAAAATTTGATATTTACCAGTAGTATTAATTGCAATAATATATTACAATAATAATGACGGCTGATAATACCAACTCTACACAACCCTCGACAAATGCAGCGGCATTATCGGCTGTTGCATCTGGAGAAAGTAGGTTCTTCGCCAATGCAGTGGCGAGCTGGTATCTGAATACAATTGATCCATTTTCACCACATTCACAGAATATAGAATCTCGACTTCGTCATCCAGTACATGTCGTGACTCGTCGTATCCTCTATGGTAATGTACATGATACACAACAGGCTGATGGGAATAATGATTTAGAGGGATTTTTTAATGACGATGATGGGGATATTAAGGAAGGGCCGCCATCTTTAACACGAAGATCTGCAGCAAGGATGGAGGCATTTTTATCTGGTTGTTCGGTAGCGTTACGAGAACCTCATCAAAATGTAGAACCGCCGACACCTCCTGTTCGTCGAATGACTGATACACCACCAACTTCTGCGGGTAGTAAAAGTAAAAATGGTAGTAAAGATAAGAAAAAGAATGTATTACCCTCTATGCCAGATGTGAATGGTAATAAAACAAAGAAGATGGTACAACTTCAAGAGCTTGGTCAATCTGCGGTTGTTAGAGATCGTTCTCATTCGAGAACTAACTCATTGGGAGCCCCTAAGATTTGTCCCCAGATTGATCGCGGGGATTTACTTTTACGTCTTGAGATTTATTGTCGAACGTGAGTGTATTTTACTATGTTCATATTTCCCCTATATTCATACAATATTTTGTAACAACCACATGTGTGTATAATATCTAACTTTCAAACTATGCATATGATAAATAATAGTCTTCGACGAATCAGATGTTTGGCTGATGCTAATCCAGATGAACCAATGCAGGAATGTGTAATTCAATACGAACCAAAGAAGGCAATTCGGTCTCGTATTGGGTTAATTGTTCGTACATACCTCCGCAATGTCGATTGTGTTCGGGACGTTCATAAGACATTAATGACATTGATATTAAGAGCAACACTAGAGGTTCTTGCCGTGGAGGCTTGGTGCCCTGAGCTAAGAAGCGCAGTCGATAGACTTGCGACACAATATGAACACAAAGTGTCATTTGCTTCACTTGCCTTTTTATCGTCTCCGGATGCCTCCGCTGAGACTCACCTTGCTCCCCTACTAACAAAGTACTTTGAATACCTTCAAATGGATTGGAAAGATTTAGTTTCACGATGTGAACTTGAACGTATGCTAAGGACGGTACTTGACAGTGATTTGAGACACTTCTTCAAAACGTCTGTCTTTCATAGTGTGGGGCATATACTCGATGAGTGCCGGCGTGAACGTGAAAGCTTGGATAACATTGCTCTACCGCCGCCATGGGTGGAAGGTGTATTTGGGATGGCAGCAGCTGGAGGAGAGGATACCAAGGGCAATGTTGATGCAGCAATCCAACAATACGTCAGTGACCAAGATTTGGTCAAACAATCTCTTCGTGATATGAGACGGGAAGTAATTACAGTTAATGGACAAGTGTTGCCCGCTGCTCATAGTCACATGCAATTGGCTGAGCACCTTGGTGAAATCTTAAACTCCCTCTCGCACAAGTCCCCACGTAAACAATTGGGAAGGAAAAAGAGCAGTAGAAGACGCCAATCTCTGTACACTTCAGATTTTGGTTTAGAATTAGAATCAGATTTCAGTGGTAGTGAGTCCGAGGCTTCTCTTATTAGTAAAATTGATGTTGGTTTGGTTGATGTATTAGCAAGGCGTTTGCTAATTAGTGCATCTAGAACTGGCACCGGTGATGCATACTTTATTGTAAGAGATTTGTTCGGAGGAGAAGAAGTGGAGGTCGTGCCTCATCATTCTCCTCATGGAAAGATGAATCAGGGCACAATTGAAATCATTGTGAACTTCAACCAAGTCATTATCAAATGTCATAATAAGTTCGACATCTTCCCAAAGCCTATAGTAAGTGATAGTGATGCACTAATCCAATTCCATACAACAACGACAGAAGTTATTGCATTGCAACAAACTAGGGACGCTTCTCACCTTAAGGAGAAACAAACAGAGTTGACGGGATGGCGAACATTAGCAATTCGTCCGGCATATTATGAAAGAGTTCATCTGCATTAAATTGAATAGGGTTATGTGTCTGTCGTCTTTGTGTTATTTGTTAAATTAAGTATTCATTATGGTGGACGCCATCTTGTAATCTTCTTCACGAGTGCATCGTTAGAACTGCGTTTCACATCGTGCATGTATGCATCTTGAAAGTGCTGCTCTGTTATTCCATCTTTTCCTCCTTCTTCATCGGCTATGCAACGAACTACTGCAGCTCGACAAATAGCAGCGAGGTCGGCACCACTAAAACCAAGACATAGCTTTGCAATTGATTTGCAGATGTTATCAACAGAATTAGAACCATCTGCTGTTTGAGCTATTTTCATTTGACTCACATGAACACGGAGAATCTCTTCACTTTCATCAACAGTAGGAAGACCAACGTGAACTGCCCTATCAAATCTACCAGGTCTCAAGAATGCTTTATCGATCATCCAGGGCGTGTTTGTTGCTGCTAGTACAACAATTCGACTATTGGTCTTAGTATCAGTGGCTGAATCGTTGACATTCAGTGATCCAGCGTCGGTGCTCTCTGCCCAACGATTTATATCATCCATACATTGAAGGAGTGTACTTGCTAGTTGTCCTAAGACAAAACTTCCCCCTTCTCTATCACCAAACAAAGCCTGAAACTCATCAATAAAGATGACTGATGGTGAATTCAGTCGGGCTGTCTCGAAAGCAGAAACTATTAGCTTTTCACTGTTCCCGACTTCTGGTCTGACTATATCACTGGCTTTTAGTGTAACAAAAGCACCACCAGTACTACAATTACCATCTGTTTGATTCAATTGAAGGGCTACAGCTTTGGCAAGCAGCGTCTTACCAGTACCAGGAGGACCATATAAAAGCACTCCACTTGGAAGAGCCAGACCAAACTTGGAGAGTAATAAACGCTTCATTGGGTCAAGTGCAAGAGCATCTTCCAAAGCCAACTTGGCATCTTTGTTGCCACCAACTGATGAAAATCTGACAGTTTTACTCGATGGTGACGATGTACTGACAGATGACAATCCAGTCGTTGTTGGGTCAGCTTTAGATTGGCCCTGATCTCTTCTCATTGCATTCTTCACATCACTCTCAGAAGCTAGATGTACCCCTGTACCTTTCAATTGTGAGCATAGTATCATTGCAATATCCAAAAAAGCACGTCCACTTGCCCAGGTTAAAGATGACACAATCTCTGGTAATATTTGATGTGCATCTTCAGTCAATTTGACTCCACAAACCTCGAAGGCATGCTTAAAAGCTAATACTCTTTGCGCCGTCGATGGAAGAGGCACACAAAACCTCCCACCTCCGATCGAATCTAGTGCACTTTGAAATGTGCTACCAGGTTTTGTGCTTTCAAAACAGGTTGCAACACCAATGAGACAAATACCAAGAGGTATACAGAACCCAGATTCTTCACTATTATCGGCATAATTATAAAGCGGGTTGTTTGGAAAAGGGAATTCATTTCTAGTCTTGAGTGAGTGTGAGAGTCGATTCAAGTATGCAGCTGAATATCGGGACGGATATGGAAATGTTAGACGTGTAGTAAAGCAACAGTCAAAGAAAAACAGACTTACCCATTGCATTCAAGACAGGAAGATATGGATCTCCTCCAGTGTGTCTTGATAAGGCTAGAAATGTCTCCAATTGATCTAAAATGATACAAACTTTAGCCACTTCTCCTTCTCCTGATCTACCTTTGACAGCACACTTCAATACTAACTCATGTAATAATGTCTCCAAGGCAGCATCAGCACTAGTTCCATACTTTGCGAACAAAGACGGTGCTGATATTACATGAACAGCATGACACTTGAGCTTTTCCTTCGCAATTGTTTTAACAAGGGTTGTCTTTCCAGAGTTAGGGTGAGAATTGTAGACCAAGAGTGCTCCTTCTCTCAAGAGTAAAGGAACTACAGTATCATTTTTTTCACTTTGGACATTTGATGTTGTGAATGATTTCAAGTGTGGATGTGCTTCACAAAATGCTTGCAATTCCATATCCATTGTTTCCATCTCTTGCTGTTGTATCCTTCTCTCAGTCAGTGAATGTGGCGTGGTACCTATCCATACATTGTTTGCTAGCATTGTAGACATTCTTAATGATAATGATTCTACTGTTTCCGTGTTGTAACATGATAACTTTGAATATTGTTGTCTTGGTACTGATGCTTCTGCTTTCATGTGATGGTGAGTTGTCAAAACGTCATCATGAACATTTGATTTGATTCTTCCGGATAGGACTGTATCATCTAATGAATGGCATATTTGTACTACTGTTCCGCTTGTTATTCTACAGTAATGAGATGTTTGGCAATAAACACATTCATTCTCTAGTAGTACTGGAGATTGTTTGTTTGGAATAAAAATGTATCCTCTTAAATAGCAGGGCACTCCCTTGTCATCTAGTGGATCATCCGATTGAAGATATGTAGTAGGGAGGATTGATGTGCTGCTATACTTGTCTGTTGCTGTGTGAGGTGTATCTACATTCTTCCCATGAAAAATTAAATCTCCTGAGATGATTGTTTTATTTTCCAAGTTGTTGTTGTAGTTGTGATGGTGCAGTATTCTATCAGTTCTGCTGTTGCTGTTAGTAGACTTGTCTGGTTTGTTCTGACGTACTATACATTTCTGTTGGTGTATTGGGTTAAGCCACAGACCTCGGGATTGTATAGAACTTGTTTCATTATGTTTCTTTGCATCACTAGTATCTTCAACTCTATAATCTTTATGATTACCTTTCTTCTTCTTCTTCCTTTTCTTCTTATGACTTGCTGGATTGACTTCTTCAGTATCCAACCATCCCTTTGAGCACATACCCTGTCGGCTCATATTCAATAGTTGTAGCTTTGCAGATGTATTAGTAATTTTGAGAGGATATTGTTTTCTATTACCATCACTACTTGTTGTGGTTTCATTTTTGGAGCATGAAGATATATTGGTGAGCGGTATAACCTCTACCATAACTAAAGGATTTGATATTATTGAAGGCATGTATTTAGTCTGAAGCTTTTATATAATACCAATATAATATTTGTATTGTACCTATGTGATTAATTTTCCATGACTATTAGGGGGGGAAGACGAAGATATTTTATTATCAACTGATTGCTACCAATCGAAATGGCGTTAAAAAAAATAATTACCACTGTATTATTATAGATATAATATGCCTATTATCAATCCCCCTTCCTTCTATTAATTATCGAGGGATGAGTGATACCTACCTATGATGAATGATGGATGAGGGCTAAGGGCGCGGGAAAAAATGGTATCCTTCCTTCTCGGTATCCTTACTGATCTATTATATTGATCTCTTACATATCCTCACTTGACCGTAACCCCACTGACTAACACTTGTGTTCCCTGTGATATGTTTCTACATACTATCGATATGTTGATAAAGTGTTGTTTTATGAAAGAAGAATTTCTAGTAAATTTACCTTCTAAGATACCAGAGCAAGATTGCACTGGAGTAGACTAAGAATATCAAAGTTGGATGTCACTGACCGTCGAGACTGTAGTGTAACTAGAGATGAAATGGAGGTACCCATCGAAACCGACAGGAATTTCACCGTCTTATCAAAAAGAAAGAAGAGACGGTGCATACGAAATGGAAGAACCTATCAAAAGGAGACAGGATTTCACCATCTCTAAGCTCAGGCTTAGAGATAGCTTAGTCAATGAAGTGAAGTGAAGTGAAGTGAAGTGAAGTCGGCTGAATCGTCGTCAGCATTGTACAATGGAAGAAGGCCTTGATACCTTTTCCGGTCTTGAATAGTGTGAAGTTGTTTGCTTGGATAAAAATTGTGGAGGTGAGAAGATGGAATGATAAGGGTTGATTCCACTACTCTCCAACCTCAGCTCTGTCAGTGGGACATGGGCTGATGGGCAGTCCCAAATTTCTGCTCCTTACGGCTGTACCAATCCAATCTAGCAACAGCAATGTTGATTGCTGTGATCCTTGAGGCTTCATTGCCAGGAAAGGCATGACCTCGCTCAAGGGCACGAATAACACGCTCCCAGAGACCTGAGATGAGCTGTCCAACATGACGGATATCATCTTCGTCGTCTGCAGATAATGAGGCAACATTTGCAAAGGGAGATGCCGCGGCAGTAGCAGCTTGGACTTTGTTGATGGCGTGCCAATTATCTACATCGAGCATGACTGCTGTTAAGGCAACTAAGCGCTCTAGTCCAAACTTCTTCCCATCATTCTGGTTGCCAAAGCTCAACTGAGTATCATTGGTGTTGTTAACAGGATTGATGTAATCCTCTCTCCACCAACCCATTTCAAGATGTTCGTTTAACAGAGACTTGATACGAGCACGACACACTGTACCCGTGTCTTTTGCAATGCGAGTTAATCCATTCTGAGTTTCCACATACTCCTTGGGGTCAGAGAAGTTAGGTGGTGATGTCATATGTGTATGAATACTCATATACAGATTTTGTTCAGGCCGAATGTTTGGTGAAGAGGGCATACCAAAACTCATAGTTTGGTTACGTGCTAACCCTTGTGGAGCGTTCTGTGCCGTATTCAATCGAGGATCGACAAAGCGTGCAATCATCTTTAGATGTTTCTCTTCTACAGCAGTAGTATTAACATCATCCTTGGGAAGAGGTTCCATGTTGATATCTTCGACACCCTTATCAACATCTGGTTCAATAAACTCATCCACATTCTCTTTCTTCTCGGGAGAATTGTTTGAAGTCTCAACAAGGATATTCTCCAAATCAAAATCACCAAGATCGTCAATGTTCATATTCACAGAACGATTATCAGAACCTCCATCATGTACAGAAGTTGAGTTAAAAGAGGCATCATCGGATCCGGCGGTGGAATTATCTGAGGGGTTGTTCGAGAAAGTTGGTTTTAATTTCCAAGAAGGTTCTTTAATAGCCTTGGCTAAAGCTACCAACTCATCTTCTTCTTCCTCCTCACTTCCTTCCTTGTCGTCTTGTTGTTGTGCAATGGGCATCATGAAATCAGTAGGTGAAGGGTTGGATGAGGCGTTGGGCGTAATAACAACTGCTGCTGCTGCTGCTGCTGCATCCATTCCCAAATTCACACTATTGACACCCGCTGTTACCGAAGTAACGTCAGGGGAGATATCAAGGTGTTGTTCGACAGGTGATTGGGGAGATACACTTTGTTTCTTTGTCTTGGGTGTGGATGGAGATGGTGGAGTAGCCTTGAAACTAGCACGTAGACTATTCCCTGTATTATTTTAAATAGAAAAGAGGGTATATAATTATTAGAACCAACTCAAATAAATATATAAAAATGAACATATCTTATGCACATTTTAAAATCACCACACAACACAACACAACACTAAAACCACACAAATTACACATTATATAAACTTACGTAAACTTCCTCGACGTTTTGCAATTGCACCACCACCCGGTTGCAATTTACATACGATCCTACCCTCCATACCTAAATTACCCGGACAGCTACCCCGACGACGCATCTTGTTAGTAGAAGTTGTGGTAATAGTTGATGACGCCGCCTGTGATGATACGGGACTCTTGCACTTGACTGAGGATGTACTACCCCGTCTACGTTGGGGTGCCTTCTTCTTTTTGGTGGTAGGAGCAGTAGTAGTAGTAGTGGATGGTTTGGTGGACTTTTTAGTAGATGAAGGTACACTGACTTTGTTCACCACAGATTTAGTTGCTCCGGCATTTTTACATGCCTCATGTTGACGAATAAGATCAGCAACTGCATCTGGGTGATTCTTTTTTAACTTTTGAGCACGGCTTTTAATCTGTGAACGATCACGTGTAGTTATAATATTCTCTTCTAGCAAGACTTTCCAATTACCCCAACCATGTTTGATGATACCTTGTTTGAATTGTGTTTGTTCTTCGTCAGTCCACTTGTCCGTATTCTTGTTGGATGCTGCCGCCGCCTTCTTTCGACGACCACTATGTGGATTTGATGTTGCTGTTGCTGCCATTTTAAATTAGTTTAGTAGCCATAGCATTAACAACAATGACAAATTGGACCAGATAAATTTTCTGCTAATCAAACACGTCAACTCTATTCCCATAGTGCAACAGTCAAAATATCACAACGGACATTCCATCCCTAGTAGTATTCATGGTCACACCTCTAATGCACTTTTGAAACCCGGTCATCGTACAACCTTAATTATCCGTGAGTAGTTAGTGGTAGAGATAGCAATTGGCAAGGCAAAGCAATACAACCATGGGCAAGTTAAACCTAAAGAACAATAATAATCGCAATAGCGGTGGTAATAATACCAAAAAACGGAGAAGACGTAGGGCATCAAACGATACCATGTCATCTTCTTCAAATGATAATAACTCTCAAAAGACTATCCTTATTGCAATCATATTAGGATTATGTTTAATTAATATACTGGATGTTGATATAAGTATTGGAAGGCATACTAATTCTTCATCAGGTGGTGGTGGACGTCGATCGTTATTAAGCTCATTGTATTTATCGGGACCTAGTACATTATTGCCCTGGGCACAACATCATTTAGTAGATGTGACTGACCGACCTACGGAGACGGAGACTGCTCTATTTTGGCGTAAGTTATTGTTGTTTGTATGTGCTATTGTTATTGTTATATTTTAGTAGTAGTGCCAGATATATGTCAGTGTTTTATATTATGGGGTAGTGGCGGCGGACATTGATTTATGTGCACATCATATGCTCAACCCCCGGACATTGTGTTTTAAACCTCTCTAACCATCTACCCTTCCTCTCCCCTCTTCCAAACACAATAATACAGACATTCCCAAATCTGGAGGTACTACGGCTAAACGTTTATACCAATGTATGGGTCAAACATTGGCACATCGTGTTGGTGGAGATCCAAAATTTGGTCATGATAAGGAAGATGAGGTCGTAGTTTTTGAACCCCATGCCGGTAAAGATTGGAAGGTTGTTAATGTAGACACCACAATCAAGGCTGGCATTCTCCGTGCTAAGGAATTGGGATTGGTACAATCTCATACCACCGATTTAATATTCACAATGGAACCAAATTTTGCCGGCCGTGAATTGTATGATGAAGCGAATAAAGGACGATTCTTAGCATTATTCCGTCATCCTGTTGAGAGGGCTGTTAGTATGTTTTACTACTTGCAGACTGCTACATGGGAACGCACGTACCGTCCAGAGTGGGCAGACATGTCTGTTATTGAGTGGGCTGGCTTAGAGCATCAAGAGGAAGATTACATGGTCCACAAGCTTGTTGGTAAGAAATTTGGTGACCCTGCCGATGAGACTGATTTGATTATTGCCAAGGAGTTGGTACGTCAACGTTTCATCGTGGGCTTGATGGGAGAGATGAAGGAGAGTATTCGAAGGTTTAATATCGTGTTGGGAGTTGATGATGAAAGTGAACGCAGTCAAAAGTGTATGATTGAGTTTGGGTTAGTAATTGAACCTGAAGAACAAGATACTACTCCAGCTGTTGCCGCACCTGCCACCGCCGGAGATAAAGAGGGAGTTAGGAGACAACTTGGTGCTACTAGTTCAACCAACTCTAACAAGCATCCCAAGTTTGAAGAAGGCAGCCCTGAATACGAGGCCGTTGCATCCCGTAACCGTCTTGATATGTTACTCTACAAGTACATTGAAACTCTATTCGATGCCCAGAAAGAGATTGTTGATTCATACCTCGAGCCCGAAGCAACTCTTGTTGTGCAATCAAAGGAAGGCGAGTCGACTTCTCGGGTCGTTCAGCAAGTAGAGGAGAAGCTCTCGAGTCCTCGTCTTGGTGCTCCTCGGGAGGAGTCGAGCTCCAAGCTTGAGACTATGAAACCCCACAAGCCAAACGGATTGGCTGTGCCCGTATCATCAACAGCAGCCCCAGGTACTGTCAAGCAACTAGTAAAATCAGTTTCTCCCGAAGAAAAGGCCAAGGAAGCCAAGTCTCACGAAGACGTAGCTTCGCATTTGACCGCTGTAAATGACCCCGTGAAAGGTAGAGATGTTGAGACTCCCTTCTTTTGGCATGTACCGAAGTGCGGGGGAACAACTCTCCAACGTCTTTATTGGTGTATGGGTTCGACCATTGCCAATGAAGTTGGTGTGAACCCCAAGTTCGGTATCAAGCACGGAGAACTTAGTGATATTGTAGCATTCAAGCCATGGGAGGGCAATCCTGGCAAGGTGGTAAACGTTGATGTTACTACCAATGAGGGCATAATAGAAGCTAAGAATCGTGGATTCTTGTCACCAAGTACAGAACAACCAAAGGTTGATTTTATATCCTCAAGTGAATTTAGAATGGCCGCTCAAATGCTGTTCTCAACTGAGCACCGTGGAAGAGCGTTTGCTTTGTTCAGGCACCCTATTGACCGAGCAGTTAGCAAGTTCTACTACCTCCAGAAGGCAACATGGGAACCAACATACAATACCAAGTGGGCAACTATGTCACTTGAAGAGTTCTCCTCAAGAGATAGAGGCGATGCTAACTGGATGGTTCGTAACCTAGTTGGTATTACCGGCAAGGGAGCACGTGCCTTGACTGATGAAGATCTCGAGCTTGCCAAGGAAATAGTCAGGACTAAGTTTATTGTTGGTCTGATGGACTCAATGCCTGAGTCAGTACATCGATTCAACCTTCTACTTGGCATTGATGAGAGTGATGCCACAAACCAACAGTGCATGGAACAATTCTCCTCTAACGGAGGTGATGCCAGACCAAATAGAAACAAGGATAAGATCAAGGTTAAGAATCAGTTCAATAGTTATGCACACCCCACAGCTGAAAGAGGGAGTGAGGCATGGGAGAACCTTAGCAAGATACACAATTACGATGTATCTCTATATGGCTATATTGAGGATCTCTTCTCAAAACAGGCCGCGATGTTTCCCAAGTGGGTCGAGCCCGAGAAGTCAATAGCCACCGAGTGAAGTATCTAAGCTTGAAAGACTACTCATGTGTGATGCTTAGCTGTATCACACGGTTTGCCTTTGGTGTGTTCGGACTTCATGTTGTGTCCAAGACAAAAGTGATAATTGTAAAATAGTAGAAGTATACTTAGATCAACTTAAGCAGTAAAACAGACTAGGTTACCGTAGAATAGCGGGGACTAGCCATATATTATATACAACTCGAACTTCCTTCACTACACAGCAACATATACTAGTTCATGTACAACCTTCATCCTATCTTACAACAACGTCTCTTGTTATATGTGTGTCATCCGTGCAAGCTTCTTCACGACGGATTCTTCAGATTGCTGCTGGCTCTTCGGATGGATATAGTGTTCTCATCACCAGCGTAGACGTCTCTTGCAACGAATTTATCTTCTTGAGGGGCAGGTCCGTCTCTAGTGGGTGTTTCTTCTTGAGGATCAGAGGTTACATATCCAGATACATATCCTGAATACTTCTCAAGTGACTCCTTTTGTTCATTGAACAGATCCGTGACAAACTTATACAGTTTCAAATCAAGCTCATTGTTGGAAGCAAGAATTTGATAAGCTTCACTGTTTTCATCTACCTCCTCGTATCGTTCGCTATTCTTATCCTCATTGACTTCGGAATCATGGAAAAAGTTATCCATACACTTTTTGTTGTTGGTATCATCTTCGTCGATACCAAGGACGGCATTGAATCTATGAACACTTTCCTCCATCTCATCATATAAACCTACAATGAATCGTTTTCTTATAGTCCTCTTGGCAAGTTGTAAATCTTCTTCTGAAGCGCTATCGTTGGAGCCTCGGCCGGCAAAGGTTTTAACAATCTGGTTATGATTCTTCTGTTTCTTCTTGGCATATTCCTCTAAACTGATATTGTTTGTGGCTGATCGTTGATGATAGAACTGGGCAACAAGACGTTGTACGGGATGTTTAAATAGTACAATTGCTCTTCCCTTTTGGGTAGGTTCGAACAAATGCTCAATTGCAAATGCTGGATCTGGTGATACTTGACCACTTTCCACCAACTTCCTTTCCTTTGCTTCTATAATTCCCTGTTTACTCGTGACATCAACATTGACATATTGTGCATTAGATGTTGGCCATGGTTGAAAGGACAATATATCTTTATTATCATGGTGTCCATATCTTGGATTCATACCCTCTTTACTAGCTATTCTTGTCCCAATACATTCCATCACAGATGTGAAAGTATTTCCCCCGCTCATTGGGATATCCCAAAACAATACAGTATCTCCTTTCTGCTTGTCAGGTGGTCTACTGATGGGCTTGAGATGTGCACTTGCCCATTGATATATCGTTGGTGTCTCTTCTTTTGTTTTAGTTGTTTCATCAGTATCGGCTCCAAGATGTAGTATCAATGTATGATCTTTTTTTACTTCCCCTTTGGATATATCTACGGTCAATGCACGACGTAGACTATGATGTTCAGCTGTTGATTCTGTAAATTGTGGAAGTAAAGAATATGTATCGAGCATGAAGGAGATACAGCACAATACAATTATTGCAATGGCTGCCTCTTTGGATGGTGAATTGGCAATCATAAGATGCGATGATTTAAGACAACAATACAAATTGGATATAGAAATCTCTCGATCAGATTAAATTATGGTTATATATTCTTAGTTTGCACAACATTAATTGTACAAGTATTCAATAAATCAAGAGTAGAGGCATACCATAAAATGACCGGCGACATTGTCAAGTGTCACCGGTCATTGTATCTACTCTCTCCTCTCGGACCCTATGTATTAACTAGGGGTCTACAATAATAATAGCAATGATGAATGGGCAATCTAGAAGAGGGATAGTTGCCCTGATACTTGTATGTGTCGTCGTGGCGACAATAGTATCATTGGTTGTTCATGTGTTTGACGATACGACATATGAAGTATCTTCATCAAAACGACGATACCTGACGACTGAAGGTTCATATAATACAACTAATGACGATGAAATATATTCATGGGCAGAACGGAATCTACATCCACTTACTGAACCACCACAGCCTGATAAAGAAGTGTCAATGATGTGGCATATACCCAAATCAGGTGGTACGACGGTAGTGAAGATATATGAATGTTTGAATCTAACAATTGCAAATCGAGCGGGATCATTGCCAAAGTTTCATCATGATAAAGATAAGGAAATCGTAGCCTTCCGCCCATGGGGTGAACGAGGACCGTCATATGTGAATGTCGATACAAGTAGACCAAAGGGTATAGAACATGCAGCAAAACTAGGACTTGTACCATCAAATAAAGCTGATATAATATTCACAGGTTTCCCTCGTGATGCAATAGAATTGTTATATGATGAGAAGAATAGGGGGAGGGCTATGGGTGTCTTCCGTCATCCAATACATAGATTGGTTAGCAAGTTTTATTACCTAGGAGTGGCAGATTGGGAAGGTTCGTATCAACCGCAATGGAAAGATATGGACATTGATCATTGGGCTTCAAAAGTAAACAGAGATAATGAACACATGGTAAAGAAGCTGGCCGGTAAAAGACAAAACGAAAAGGTAAATGAAGAAGATTTGCAACTTGCTATGCAAACTGTCAAGTCAAGATTTGTTGTAGGTGTACTAGATCATATGGAGGAGAGTATACACAGATTTAATGCTATCCTCGGTATCGATGAAACAACAGATACAAGTAAAGATTGTCTTGATCAATTCTTTCGACATGGCTCTAAGAAATCGAATTCCAACACACATGCTGAAGTATCGAAAGAAGATACTGCTTACCAAGTCCTAGCCGAGAAGAATCCGTTAGATATAAGGTTATATAACTTTATAGTAGACCTATTTGAAGAGCAAAGAGACGTTATCAAGGCATACAGTAGATGATGGATTGAAATGCTTGGTAGTATTGATAACGGGAGCTACTTATAGTCTAAAAGAAGGGAAACATACAGTAGATAGATGCAATTATATTCATATAAAGGACTTACTTTATAAACAATGTGGCTATAATTCAAATCTCTGAGTTCTGTCATCTATAAGAGTAAGATTCGATCAATTCTCTTTGCTCTTCAAATAACTGAACTATGAATTCGTAGAGCTTGATATCTAAGCGCTTTCCAAGGCTCCGATCCTTCGCTTACCTTTGGATGAGAGTTGGAGTTACTTTTAAGACTTCCGTGGCCAAAGTATTGATCCATACATTCTTTTCTTGTCTTTGATGTCTCATCTATACCGAGTATCGTGTTGAATCTGTGTATACTTTCCTCCATATTGTCCATTAGACCAACTATGAATCTTGACTTTAATGTTTTCATGGCTAGTATTAAGTCATTTTCATCAACAACATCGTTCATTCGTTTGCCTGCTAATTTTTTTACCATATGTTCATTGTCATTATTCGAATGTCGTGCCCAATATGATACTGACATATCTTTCCATTGAGGTTTGTAGCTTCTTTCCCAATCTGCAATCTGTAGATAATAAAATTTACTAACCAATCTTGACACTGGATGACGGAATAAACCCATAGCTCTTCCTTTGTTGTTTCTATTGTATAAATGTGAGATGGCGTATTCAGGGTAACTTGTGAATATAATATCGGCTTTGTGTGCAGGAACTAATCTCAGCCTTTCCGCACGATTAATACCCTCAAAACTAGTTGTATCAGCATTGACATAGATGGCCCTTCTTCTCCCCAAGGATGAAAGGATAAGAGAAAGTTCTTTGTTGAGTAACCAAATTTTTCTAATCCTCCAGCTCGATTTGCAATTATTAGATTCAAACATTCATATATACTTTTTGCTGTAGTGCCTCCACTCTATGTATAGTGGACATAATATTTGATGAGAATTTACTTAGTATACAATTGATTTGATTTGATTTGATTTGTATACAATTGATTTGCTTTGATTTGATACTATACAATTGCAAAAGGCAAATATAAGGAGTAAAGACAAACAATATACTAACCTTCGGTAATGCCAGAAAAGAGACACTTCATTCTTAGGATTTGGAGATTCGGTAACAGGTATTAATCCTTTCTCTGCATATGAATATATACTTTCCTCATCAATTTTTATACTTTGTAAAAAACGTCGTGGTGATGATGTTATATGATCATCTGAAAATAAATCTATTTCTAGTTGTGATAGAATCAATAGCGACGCCGCTACTATGATGATACAGACTCCTATGAAAGCAACTATCGTTCTTCTAGACTGTCGTCTATTGATCATGGTTATAAGGAGCCTCAATAGCATGGTGTATGTTTCCCCCGCCTACACAACTACCTCCCCTTACTGTACTTCTTCCCAGTATGCTGGAGAAGTAGAAGTAAAGACTTTTATTCCCCCGGTATCTTTTATTCGGCTCGCTAAGGAGGCTGGCTCTCCCCTCAACCATAGAACACGATATGAAGCAGGTACTACTGCATCTTCCTTCGGCCGTAGCTGTTGCTATTTCATCTGTGGTTATAATTGTCGGTTTAGTGGTGATTTCTTCTGGTGTATCTCAACATCAAAACACCCACTTAATGGTATCAACGACAAATTATGATAGTAGTAGTAGAGTGATGAAACGTCGTAGACTATCAGATATGAACAATTTAGAATTGTAAGTTGGATTTATTATTATTGCAATTGCTTATGTGATATATCTAGTTTATGACGTATATTATGTATAATGCAATGGTCACTCTAACAATATCATTCTCGCTATGTTATATAATGTATTAATTTTACTACATGAATAGACCACTCTGGGCGGAACAAAATCTTGTGGTTAATAATGAAATACCGAACCCATCTGCAGAGACAGCTTTATTTTGGCGTAAGTGATTCTATGTTCATCTTGCCGTCTTGCTTATAAATTTGCTCATCAAACATATGCACAAATACATATAAATTTCATAATTTAAAGATATCCCAAAGAGTGGTGGAACAACAGCTAAACGATTATATGAATGCATGGGACAAACACTCGCGAATCGATTAGGAGCTGATCCTAGATTTGGGCATGATAAAGATGATGAAATCGTAGTCTTCCATCCTTTCTCTACAGAGTCAGATGTAAAATTTGTCAATGTAGACACCACAACCAAGGCTGGTATAATACGAGCAGAGGAATTAGGTTTAGTTCCATCGGGAAAAGTTGATATGATATTCACATCAGATATAAACTTTGCAGCAGATCACTTGTTTGATTCTCAACATAAAGGACGAATACTAGCATTCTTCCGTCACCCTATAGATAGATTAGCAAGTAAGTTTTATTACTTGCAAACTGCGACGTGGGAACGTACGTACAGACCCGAATGGCAAGGAATGAATATAATTGAGTGGGCAACAAATGAGAATCTCGATGAAAACTTTATTGTAAAGAAGATCATGGGAAAGAAACTAAGTGATACGGTTGATATGGATGATTTGATAATAGCGAAGGAAATCGTCCGCCGATACTTTGTTATTCCAGCTTCTTCACGACGGATTCTTCAGATTGCTGCTGGCTCTTCGGATGGATATAGTGTTCTCATCACCAGCGTAGACGTCTCTTGCAACGAATTTATCTTCTTGAGGGGCAGGTCCGTCTCTAGTGGGTGTTTCTTCTTGAGGATCAGAGGTTACATATCCAGATACATATCCTGAATACTTCTCAAGTGACTCCTTTTGTTCATTGAACAGATCCGTGACAAACTTATACAGTTTCAAATCAAGCTCATTGTTGGAAGCAAGAATTTGATAAGCTTCACTGTTTTCATCTACCTCCTCGTATCGTTCGCTATTCTTATCCTCATTGACTTCGGAATCATGGAAAAAGTTATCCATACACTTTTTGTTGTTGGTATCATCTTCGTCGATACCAAGGACGGCATTGAATCTATGAACACTTTCCTCCATCTCATCATATAAACCTACAATGAATCGTTTTCTTATAGTCCTCTTGGCAAGTTGTAAATCTTCTTCTGAAGCGCTATCGTTGGAGCCTCGGCCGGCAAAGGTTTTAACAATCTGGTTATGATTCTTCTGTTTCTTCTTGGCATATTCCTCTAAACTGATATTGTTTGTGGCTGATCGTTGATGATAGAACTGGGCAACAAGACGTTGTACGGGATGTTTAAATAGTACAATTGCTCTTCCCTTTTGGGTAGGTTCGAACAAATGCTCAATTGCAAATGCTGGATCTGGTGATACTTGACCACTTTCCACCAACTTCCTTTCCTTTGCTTCTATAATTCCCTGTTTACTCGTGACATCAACATTGACATATTGTGCATTAGATGTTGGCCATGGTTGAAAGGACAATATATCTTTATTATCATGGTGTCCATATCTTGGATTCATACCCTCTTTACTAGCTATTCTTGTCCCAATACATTCCATCACAGATGTGAAAGTATTTCCCCCGCTCATTGGGATATCCCAAAACAATACAGTATCTCCTTTCTGCTTGTCAGGTGGTCTACTGATGGGCTTGAGATGTGCACTTGCCCATTGATATATCGTTGGTGTCTCTTCTTTTGTTTTAGTTGTTTCATCAGTATCGGCTCCAAGATGTAGTATCAATGTATGATCTTTTTTTACTTCCCCTTTGGATATATCTACGGTCAATGCACGACGTAGACTATGATGTTCAGCTGTTGATTCTGTAAATTGTGGAAGTAAAGAATATGTATCGAGCATGAAGGAGATACAGCACAATACAATTATTGCAATGGCTGCCTCTTTGGATGGTGAATTGGCAATCATAAGATGCGATGATTTAAGACAACAATACAAATTGGATATAGAAATCTCTCGATCAGATTAAATTATGGTTATATATTCTTAGTTTGCACAACATTAATTGTACAAGTATTCAATAAATCAAGAGTAGAGGCATACCATAAAATGACCGGCGACATTGTCAAGTGTCACCGGTCATTGTATCTACTCTCTCCTCTCGGACCCTATGTATTAACTAGGGGTCTACAATAATAATAGCAATGATGAATGGGCAATCTAGAAGAGGGATAGTTGCCCTGATACTTGTATGTGTCGTCGTGGCGACAATAGTATCATTGGTTGTTCATGTGTTTGACGATACGACATATGAAGTATCTTCATCAAAACGACGATACCTGACGACTGAAGGTTCATATAATACAACTAATGACGATGAAATATATTCATGGGCAGAACGGAATCTACATCCACTTACTGAACCACCACAGCCTGATAAAGAAGTGTCAATGATGTGGCATATACCCAAATCAGGTGGTACGACGGTAGTGAAGATATATGAATGTTTGAATCTAACAATTGCAAATCGAGCGGGATCATTGCCAAAGTTTCATCATGATAAAGATAAGGAAATCGTAGCCTTCCGCCCATGGGGTGAACGAGGACCGTCATATGTGAATGTCGATACAAGTAGACCAAAGGGTATAGAACATGCAGCAAAACTAGGACTTGTACCATCAAATAAAGCTGATATAATATTCACAGGTTTCCCTCGTGATGCAATAGAATTGTTATATGATGAGAAGAATAGGGGGAGGGCTATGGGTGTCTTCCGTCATCCAATACATAGATTGGTTAGCAAGTTTTATTACCTAGGAGTGGCAGATTGGGAAGGTTCGTATCAACCGCAATGGAAAGATATGGACATTGATCATTGGGCTTCAAAAGTAAACAGAGATAATGAACACATGGTAAAGAAGCTGGCCGGTAAAAGACAAAACGAAAAGGTAAATGAAGAAGATTTGCAACTTGCTATGCAAACTGTCAAGTCAAGATTTGTTGTAGGTGTACTAGATCATATGGAGGAGAGTATACACAGATTTAATGCTATCCTCGGTATCGATGAAACAACAGATACAAGTAAAGATTGTCTTGATCAATTCTTTCGACATGGCTCTAAGAAATCGAATTCCAACACACATGCTGAAGTATCGAAAGAAGATACTGCTTACCAAGTCCTAGCCGAGAAGAATCCGTTAGATATAAGGTTATATAACTTTATAGTAGACCTATTTGAAGAGCAAAGAGACGTTATCAAGGCATACAGTAGATGATGGATTGAAATGCTTGGTAGTATTGATAACGGGAGCTACTTATAGTCTAAAAGAAGGGAAACATACAGTAGATAGATGCAATTATATTCATATAAAGGACTTACTTTATAAACAATGTGGCTATAATTCAAATCTCTGAGTTCTGTCATCTATAAGAGTAAGATTCGATCAATTCTCTTTGCTCTTCAAATAACTGAACTATGAATTCGTAGAGCTTGATATCTAAGCGCTTTCCAAGGCTCCGATCCTTCGCTTACCTTTGGATGAGAGTTGGAGTTACTTTTAAGACTTCCGTGGCCAAAGTATTGATCCATACATTCTTTTCTTGTCTTTGATGTCTCATCTATACCGAGTATCGTGTTGAATCTGTGTATACTTTCCTCCATATTGTCCATTAGACCAACTATGAATCTTGACTTTAATGTTTTCATGGCTAGTATTAAGTCATTTTCATCAACAACATCGTTCATTCGTTTGCCTGCTAATTTTTTTACCATATGTTCATTGTCATTATTCGAATGTCGTGCCCAATATGATACTGACATATCTTTCCATTGAGGTTTGTAGCTTCTTTCCCAATCTGCAATCTGTAGATAATAAAATTTACTAACCAATCTTGACACTGGATGACGGAATAAACCCATAGCTCTTCCTTTGTTGTTTCTATTGTATAAATGTGAGATGGCGTATTCAGGGTAACTTGTGAATATAATATCGGCTTTGTGTGCAGGAACTAATCTCAGCCTTTCCGCACGATTAATACCCTCAAAACTAGTTGTATCAGCATTGACATAGATGGCCCTTCTTCTCCCCAAGGATGAAAGGATAAGAGAAAGTTCTTTGTTGAGTAACCAAATTTTTCTAATCCTCCAGCTCGATTTGCAATTATTAGATTCAAACATTCATATATACTTTTTGCTGTAGTGCCTCCACTCTATGTATAGTGGACATAATATTTGATGAGAATTTACTTAGTATACAATTGATTTGATTTGATTTGATTTGTATACAATTGATTTGCTTTGATTTGATACTATACAATTGCAAAAGGCAAATATAAGGAGTAAAGACAAACAATATACTAACCTTCGGTAATGCCAGAAAAGAGACACTTCATTCTTAGGATTTGGAGATTCGGTAACAGGTATTAATCCTTTCTCTGCATATGAATATATACTTTCCTCATCAATTTTTATACTTTGTAAAAAACGTCGTGGTGATGATGTTATATGATCATCTGAAAATAAATCTATTTCTAGTTGTGATAGAATCAATAGCGACGCCGCTACTATGATGATACAGACTCCTATGAAAGCAACTATCGTTCTTCTAGACTGTCGTCTATTGATCATGGTTATAAGGAGCCTCAATAGCATGGTGTATGTTTCCCCCGCCTACACAACTACCTCCCCTTACTGTACTTCTTCCCAGTATGCTGGAGAAGTAGAAGTAAAGACTTTTATTCCCCCGGTATCTTTTATTCGGCTCGCTAAGGAGGCTGGCTCTCCCCTCAACCATAGAACACGATATGAAGCAGGTACTACTGCATCTTCCTTCGGCCGTAGCTGTTGCTATTTCATCTGTGGTTATAATTGTCGGTTTAGTGGTGATTTCTTCTGGTGTATCTCAACATCAAAACACCCACTTAATGGTATCAACGACAAATTATGATAGTAGTAGTAGAGTGATGAAACGTCGTAGACTATCAGATATGAACAATTTAGAATTGTAAGTTGGATTTATTATTATTGCAATTGCTTATGTGATATATCTAGTTTATGACGTATATTATGTATAATGCAATGGTCACTCTAACAATATCATTCTCGCTATGTTATATAATGTATTAATTTTACTACATGAATAGACCACTCTGGGCGGAACAAAATCTTGTGGTTAATAATGAAATACCGAACCCATCTGCAGAGACAGCTTTATTTTGGCGTAAGTGATTCTATGTTCATCTTGCCGTCTTGCTTATAAATTTGCTCATCAAACATATGCACAAATACATATAAATTTCATAATTTAAAGATATCCCAAAGAGTGGTGGAACAACAGCTAAACGATTATATGAATGCATGGGACAAACACTCGCGAATCGATTAGGAGCTGATCCTAGATTTGGGCATGATAAAGATGATGAAATCGTAGTCTTCCATCCTTTCTCTACAGAGTCAGATGTAAAATTTGTCAATGTAGACACCACAACCAAGGCTGGTATAATACGAGCAGAGGAATTAGGTTTAGTTCCATCGGGAAAAGTTGATATGATATTCACATCAGATATAAACTTTGCAGCAGATCACTTGTTTGATTCTCAACATAAAGGACGAATACTAGCATTCTTCCGTCACCCTATAGATAGATTAGCAAGTAAGTTTTATTACTTGCAAACTGCGACGTGGGAACGTACGTACAGACCCGAATGGCAAGGAATGAATATAATTGAGTGGGCAACAAATGAGAATCTCGATGAAAACTTTATTGTAAAGAAGATCATGGGAAAGAAACTAAGTGATACGGTTGATATGGATGATTTGATAATAGCGAAGGAAATCGTCCGCCGATACTTTGTTGTTGGAATCATGGTTGATATGGCAGAGAGTGTGAGACGATTTAATATAGTACTGGGTGTTGATTATGCCAGTGAACGAGGTCAACAGTGTATGCAACAATACTTTTCTCCTACTAATGGTCGTCGACAATTGCAGGAAGAGAAGGCAAAGAATGATATGAACTCTAATCCACATCCTAAAATTCTTGAAGGAAGTCCTGAATATCAACTCCTCGCAGAACGAAATGCTCTTGATATGATCCTTTACAACTACATCACACTTCTCTATGAAGAACAAAGGATGTGGATATATTCGTTAGTAACGCAACAATAAGATGATTTAAATACTGATGACTACTGTATGATATTGTATCTTGTCCACTACTTCCTTCATCTCCTTTTTCTACTCCTTACCGTCTTTTGTATCGATATCTCATTCCGTTCCTCTCTTGCTCTGCTCTATGCCATTAATCGCCAAACATCTAATTTTATTCCTAAAGTCATTTCGACTTTTGAAAAAATATGCACTCACCAATTGACACCCATCGCCGACCGCCGAGGTCGGTCTGATATAATATCAAGATGATTAGAAGAGGTAGATTGAAAGTAGTAATCACATCCGTTATTGGCGTATGTGTGATATGTCTAATAAATATGTATCTTGACAACAACAGAGTTACTACAACTATAAACCAGCCACAGAGACGAAAATTATGGTCGCCACCTGAACGTATCAATCCAGTCTTTGAGAATAATATTAAGCCATTGGATAGAAATAGTATTATCAACTCGGAAGATAAAGAAACTGCAATATTCTGGCACATTGCAAAAAGTGGCGGAACAACAATAAAATCTATATATAAATGCATGAGAAAAGTAATGACTGTTCGAGTTGGTGTAGAACATAAATGGGGTCATGACACAGAAGAGGAGCTCGTAATATTTGAACCAGGATCGACAGGTATGCTAACAGTTAATGCTGATACACTCTCTCCAAGCGGGATAATAAAGGCTGCAGAGATGGGGTTAGTGGAATCACATCTTGTTGACATAATAGTTACAACCAATATAAATTATGCAATAGATCACTTGTACTCGCCCGATCACAAAGGAATAGCATTTGCACTCTTCCGACATCCCGTGAAAAGATTGATAAGCAAGTTTTATTATGTCCAAACTGCAACATGGGAGCGAAGCTATCGTCCAGAGGTGAGTATTATGTTTGTATATGTTTGTATATCATGTTTATATTATATAATATGTGTATTCTTTTATTGCACGCATTCAAAATCTAATACACAATAACAACTTGATAGTGGCAAAAAATGGATATAAAGTATTGGGCAGAGCATGTCAATTCCGAAAACAATCCAAATGTAAAAGCACTTGCCAAGCTGGGCAAAAATGATGTGGTGACTGAGGCTCACCTGAGACTGGCACAAAGAACAATTGCTCATCGATTAGTGGTTGGATTAATGGATGAGATGGAAGAGAGTATTCACCGTTTTAACATCGTTTTAGGTATTGATGAAACAACAGAATTGAACAGAAGCTGTATGGACGAGTTCTTTGGACATGGTTTGAAGAAGAGTAACTCGCATTCACATCCTGAAGTGCCAGAAGGCTCTCCAGCTTGGAAAATATTAGCCGAGAAGAATGTATGGGATTTGAAGCTACACGACTTTATAGTGGAGCAATTTGATATTCAAAGAGATCTGTTCTTAGATAAAGATATATAGAACCCAAAGGAAGTGTTTACTCTGCTTCAACTTCGTCTACTTTACATGTGCTGATAAGAGAAGACAACACACTGATCATCAACTCTTGGTAGTGCATGGGCCAGCGTTCCAGGATGCTTCGGTATAGCATCATCGAATACTAAACAAAATGGTGAAGCTGATACATCTCCTCCATCCATATCATCTTCGGTGTCCTTCTGCTCGCAATCGAATGATTGTATTCTTCTTGCTATATCTTTTGAGTGTGCGTGAAGAAGAGCAACCTCAAACCCAATTTGAGTATATGATACGATAGAGCATACCCACTGAGATTTGAGCGATGAGATTCTTTCATCTTTTGTCAGTACTAGAATAACTTGTCCGATGTTGTTCTTATCGTCTACATCACCTGTTTTACTTTCGCAGCTAGATACTTCTTTCTTCTCTGTTGTTGTAACATCTAATGCAAGTACTAAACTACTATCCATGCTCTCCTTCAAATCAAACCGATTCTTGCCGGGGACTATGAACTCATATAAGCCTGGTATATATCCACTGCAACCCTTTGATTTGCATAGTTGTAATCTATCTAATAGTTCTTTCTCTGTTGATATGATATTCCATTTAGATGTAGATGATATTGCCTTTGCGGATGGAGATACAAGATGATTCAATTCAAGTGCATCCAATAGAGATTGTGATTCTTTATTGCAATCAGGAGACCATCCTGATAATGCTTTCAAACTTGCAAATTTTAATGTAGAAATGGACCCAGATTGAATGAATCCAACTCTCTCCAATGCTCGCTTCATACCTTTATTGCTTTCAACGGTACATGTAAGGATATTGGTTGGTTCTTCTGCTTTGTTGTGTATGTCATCTTCCTCTTTCGCTATCTCTACTATTGAATTCAGTAATTTGGTAGCTAGTCCCTTCCCCTGATGATTTGGGTGTGTTCTTACAGCCTCTATCCAAGCACTATTCTGAACAGGCAATCTTTTGTAGTTTGCAACTGCTATGATGCTGTCTTCTTCGTCATTTGTTTGTGTATCTTCTTCAGTTGTTGTTGTTAAAGCTAAGAAAGAACACATATTATCTGAAACATATGATGCAGCCTTCTTAGGTAAGTAATCCCCGCCTCCGTATACATTGGCACATATCTCTTCTAGTGCCAATACATCACTCTCTTTCGTTGGATTATATTCACGAAGTTTGTAGTTTTGCATTGTTATTGATAATGTATTCGTATTCGTCAAAGCAGAAAGTGTTGAAGGAAGAATGAATAATATTAATAATATGATCTGTAGATAGAAGAACAATAAATATACTGGGCATGACTATTATCAAGGGTCACTTCTCCAAAGCTACTATGTATAATCGAAGGATTACTAGCCTCGAATGAGATAACAATACTTAATTGCCTCTCAAACAATACCTAGGAAAGCCATAAACTTTGACGGCGTGAACAACAACAAATCTGCAGTCTATAAACAATACAACAATAGATGCGGTCTTTTGTGTCTTCGTTCATTGTTTGACGGAAAGGATACCTACCCGGCCGTATCCTTTGACCTCACGCCTGCTTCCTATCATAAAGGGTGTTGAGAGTTGAGGGTAGAAGTTTGAAGGTTGTTACCATTATTGTGAGAGATAATTGACTATACTGGATCATATCATACTCAAAGTTTTATTATTTGGATAATATCTCATATAAATAGTTTTACAACTTGCATTATAAACTACTCATATAACACAATAACACACAACACACTACACAATATGCAATCAACAACAAAAGAATGTGTAAGTCACACACTGGATCCTTCAGCAGCATCTCATATACCGCTATTTCTACCCCATGTCGGATTAGTACGAGGAGATGGAGAAGATGGTAGTAATTCACGACCATTTCAAAATTATAGTGATATTGAACGTGTCATGGATTATCCCAACATGCCTGATCCACCCGCAGATTGTCAAGTAATGCACTGTGAGGCACCAGGATCAGGTATTGATCCGGGTAGTGAAGTTGAGGTATTTGATGGTGGTATATCATTTCCTAAACGGTCGGCTAAATTATCAGCTGGATATATCTTCTTATCAAAACCAAGAGATAATAAGGAAGCGGTAGCACCTAAAAGTCCATCAGGTTCTGGTGAAAAGATTGCTTGTATTCCCCTTAATGGATGCTCGGTTGATTTTCCACCAGGTGGACGTCGTGTATTCAGAGAGCATGCACATACAGGTGCACGTAAGGGATATGAAATGGCAATCCATGTTAATTATGAGGGTGAAAAATTAACATGTTATATAGTATTGGATAGTTTGGGACAACGAGAGACATGGGCAGGTGCTATACGATTGCGTTGTGATACTACGGGAAGTAATACAATACTGCGTCCTGGTGGGATTGCAGGCAGTCGATTAACTGATGCATATTATAATGATAAGCAACCTTCTACATCAGTTGGGGGTATAGTGCAATCAAATCGTCAGTATGGAAAGAAGCAAAGACCTATTAGCAGTGGACTTAATAGGTCTTCTGTAGGGGTGCAAAAGGGTCCAACTTCTAGTGGTAATGCAGAATTAGATGCTGCTATTGCAGGTATGAATATTGATTTAGACGCAGAGTTATCTAATACTACTGCTGATACAACGCCACACGACGAAGTCAAGTCTTCAGCTCTCATGATGTGTATCTTTCTCCACCTTTGCCTTTCTTTCGCCTTTTAGCAGTATTCTGTTTTCCAGAAGATTTCACTTTCTTTCCTTTCACGGATATACCTCCAGTGTCATCAACATACTTGCCGTGCTTCTTCTCATCAAAGTATTCAATCGTAATTCCACCCTTCCAATCCAAGCTTCCTCCTGCTGGCACACTCTTCATTGCTTTGTGTACGCATAAAGTAATTTTGCCATCATTCTTATTATACCCCGTTGCCTGAATACATTTAAGTACTCTTACCAAGCCTGATAATGATGGGGCTGTGATGATCCTTTTGGTCTTTGGGAAAAGTTGATGTGGGCGTCCCTGTTGATTGTTGTGGAAAGTATTTGCTATGGCTGTAGTGGCAGCAACTCTTCCATTTGAGTTGGTGGTTTGGTTTGCCTCATTTGGATTGTATTGTTTTTTGATGGTATTGATCTTCGCTAACTGATCATTAGTGGGAGCTGCGGCCATTCCGTTCTTCTTGTCGTGTCGTGTCATTTCAAAGTCCTTCAGATTGAAGCTATCAATCTCCCCCTTTACCAAGGCCTCGTACTGTTGCTTGGTATTACATCCACTCGAGGTGGTAGTACCTCCAATCAAATTATAACACTCTGATTTACCGAACACTTCTCCTAAATCTATTCCCGTACTAATCTGTTTAATACTAACAATACCAAGATCTGTACTGTTTGTATCCCGATTATCCCCGCCAGCAAAGAGTTTTTGGTGAACTACTGCTCTGCCATCAGTATTTTGTTCACCGTTTTCATCTAACTCGTGAGCCTTCTTTGTTCCACCAACAAGTTGATCAAATGCGATGTCTTGTTTCTTATCAGACGTAACACTTGCATTTATGTCAAACATAGCTTGAGCTATCATATCTATTGATGGAATAGTCTTGGCGTTGGCAGATTTATCTTTTGATGGACGGCGATTCGATGAACCACGAGTAGAACTACCAGCACGTTGTTCGCTAACTGTATTACACCGATCATCTTCTTGAATCATAACAACATCATTGTTGTTTGGGACAGTAGGAATAATAATGCTAGAGATATCACTCTTTGCTTGAGCTATCATTTCTTTTGATGTAATAGTCTTTGCCTTCGCTGATTTATCTTTCGATCGACGGCGATTCGTTTGACGGCCATTCGATGGACCACCTGTAGAACTACTACCTACATGATTGAGTTCACGATTTAATGAATTGGTACGGCGAGATCGCCTAACATCATCAGCAGCAACAGCAGCTAATGATAGTGAAGACATACTTGATGTGTTGCCGCTGGGCAGCATCTCCATCGGACGTCCTACGTCTGGCTTACCAGCTACAGTAGGCATCTCCTCTGTGTCAGTTGAGGTAGACGAATCAGCAGCGGAAGGATTAGCACCGGCACGTCCTATCGTGGCAGCTGCTGCTGATGTATCATTATATTCCGACGATAGAGAAGACACATCGCCTGATGAAACGCTACGTCGTTCCTCGGTGAATACCTCGGCATTTGGACTACTCACATTCGATTTCACTTCCTTCTTGTAGTCAAACTTGTTAGCTGACAAAGAGGTTGAGTCGGATTGTGTATCAGCAGGGCATACTGCCTTTGACTTATCAGTAAGTAAACAGAGAGAATACTGGTTAGAAGAGTAACATACATGGTAAACATTGGTAAATCCAGACCACACTTACATTGCCCAAGGACTTGGTTACTCCCCCAGCAAGTTGGGTCGAGTCTTTGTCGTCACCACCTGCACTGCTTGTCTCTGATGCTACCGGTACAGTATCCACCAACATACCATCACCTTCATCGGTCGATTCAGTCGACTGTCGAGTGGTGTTTTCGCCATTGGATTGCGCAGTAGACAGGTCTTCATATCTCTTCTTATGTTCCTCACATTCGGCCGTCTTAGCAGCTAGCTGGGCCTTCAGAGCTTCAACTTCTCTTGCTTTCTCTTCTTGTTCCTGCATATGTAGGTAAAGTCACAAGAAGAAGAGACGAGTGAGAAGTGCATCAGAAGCATAGACACGGAGGATGAACACATATCAACGACCAACTTACAGTCTCAAATCGCCTCTTTTCTTCCTCCTCCTCCACGCGCTTTCTCTTCCTATCTTCCTTGAGCTTCCTATTCTTTGCATCCTCCTCACGCTTTAACTTATCCTCTTCCTTCCTTCTTTTATCGGCTTGCTTTTCTGTTTCCGCTCTTTCTTGCTCTTCACACCTCAACTTGTTTTCCTGACGAAGACGTTCTTCATCATCTACAGCATTGACTTTATTACCACTGTTACTGTCAGTATCAATTCTCTTACGTTTGGGAGGTTGCTTGCGCTCGCCCTTCTTACTCTTTGCGCCATCGTCGCCATCAACAGCACTATCAATATCCATAGATCCTGACGTAGAAGCGAGAGTAGAGGATGATGCTCCCGTTGTATCGTTCTCCTTCTCCTCGACTTCTCCTTCATCTTGAGTGTTGGAAGCCACGGCAAGGGAAGCAACATATGCCTTTGCTTGCTTCAAGGTAGGAAAATCTTGTCCAGTAGGTGTGTATGTGTAATGCTTACGCGAGGAGTATTGCTTAACTGTCCAATCTGGACCGAGCTCGTTAACGAAATCAATATAATCTAGTACCGACTTCAACGATTTAAACTTCTTTCCGCTTGGTGAAATATACTCTTTATGAGACTGCCACTTGCTTCTCATGTTACTCCAAGTCCATCTCTCTCGAACCTTCCATCCTACACCGAGATCAGGATAAGATGATTCCTTATCTTCCGGTTTCTCTTCCTTAGTGAGTTTCTTTTCTTTCTTACTAGCCATTGTAAAAACCTTTAGAGAAGAGGAGATAATGAAGTAAAAATGATATGAGATTTGCCATGTACAATTTAATAACAATCACACCACTACAACAACCAACTTACCTCACAGTATTAGATCTAATATATTTTATTATAAACGTGTCGACAGCAGCAGCATTATTATTAGTTGATTGATATGTGAATACTTATTGGTTTGTGAGAAGAGAGTGGAGTACTTTTTATACGTAAGACTCAATCGCCGCACTTCACTCGCACCTGAGTGAAGTTTCACTCGCACCTGAGTGAAGTAGATCATAAGGTAGATGTAACAGTGATGTGGACAATGAACATTATCATTGATATTGATTGTTATTGATATTACATGTTGTTGATGTGATGTTGATATAATATAATGTGGGTAGTATTATACTATGTCATGTGATAGTATAACTATATTTACATCAACAAGTCTACGTTTGGGCGAAATATACACAATGTCTGTCCAATCCAATGTTCTACGATGGTCTTTGTTGATTGTACCGTTGGTTCAGAAGCCCAAGTTTCGTAGTCGTTCCTTGTTGCGTTTGATTCTTTTTAGTCGTAATTGCTCGTATTCACTTAGTTCAACTGGTTGCTGTGGTGTTTCAGGTCTCTTCTTCCTCTTCTTCCTCTTCTTCTTTATCGGAGTTGGAGGAGGTATGTACTCCGCTTTGCATTCTCTAGATAAGTCGCGTGGTTTTACGTCCACATTCTCTTCGCGCTGCTTCTTACTCCAACCTTCTATTCCAACTAGATTTGAACTGTCTACTAATGAGTCATATTCGCCTTGGTAGGCTTTTACTAGTTGTCGACAAATGGCCAAGCCGGCTTCTTTCTTTTGTCCATTTCCGTTTAGTAACTGTTTAAGTGTTCCACTGATCTCGTTCACCCATCGGCCATACTTTTTATTCTTATTTCTTGACATATGTAATACAAACTTCTTTCTAAATGAAGGTACCTGCTTTGCTTGGTCTAATTTCTTGTTTTCATCATCTGTCTTTTCCAAGTAATAAGTCCAAATGGGTGCAAACGATCCGACTTGGTTACTGAAATGTACATCTTCGCCAGCTCCCATACACTCGTCTTTGAGAAACTCTTGTAGTGCTATGACCATTTTCTTGTGTCTTACTTGATAATGCATAGTCAATCTTTCATCTCGGACTGGACAGATGATATCACATAAGACAAAACTAAGAAAGGTTTCGGCATGCTGTGACTCCATACCACTACCGTCAGGAATCACCTGAGTTGATATAATCTTGTAAATATCATAGAAAGTGTGGTTTCTGAATAGCCTCATAACACAATCGTTAGTTGGTAACAGTGTATTCAAATGCTCATACTCTTTCTTAGTCTTAGTATCCTTGCTGTGTGGTAAGTTATGTTACTATGTCAACCATTTCTTTTCTTATTGCCAACGCTCTTTTGTCGAAATATCTATCTCCATCAGTATTGGTGAGTATATTTTGAGCCCATGTCAATCTATCCAAATCGTCATACTCGAGTTTATGCCGTTTTATCTCATCCACTAACAATGGTAATATAGATCCCTTACTAAGTAATAATACCTCAACCTATCGTTTTGTTCAGCAAATGGTAATACACCATTCTTATCATTGTAAAACCGGCACTTTGTTTTCTTATCCTCACATAACTGGATGCCGTCGAAGATATCTACCACCTCTCCATTGCAGTATATTGGTTCGGGGAAGGTATTGATCTGTTCTTCTATTACTTTATAATCAAGAGTCTTTGATATATTCTTTTGACGTTGGTTGAATACTATAAAGCTGTCTAGTATTTTGTCTGTATTAGAATGTGATTTGACGGTAACATCTGATTTTGTATTGATGAAGTCTTCTGGACGATTTCCATCTCTTCTAGATATTAATGATAACCTTGATTGTGCTTTTACTATATCTGGTAGTTCGGATCTCGACTTGTAATTAGGTGGAAGTGATCTATCTAGATAACTATGTAGATATTGGTCTTCTTTTATATTGCAGATAGACAATAATTTACTTGATGGTGGTATTACTTTGAGGATGTCACCTACCACATGTGTGCTTGGTTTAATCTCAGATTGTTTACTATCACCACATACTTCACCACATATTTCCTCATCTAAATAAAAATTACCACCACTATCATCATCTTCAATAGACTCTTCATTATTACTATTAGCGGCGGCGGTAGATATACCGACATCGATACCGTCGGTGGCGGTAGTTGTACTATCGTCAGTTGTTGAGGAGGTATCTGCATTGCCGGTGTCGGCTGTGGCATTATTACTATTGTCTTTCTCAACAATAACTGTATCTTCTCTACTATCAATTATATCTCTGTTGCAATTTGTATCATCTCTTCTTTGTGGTATACTATTTTGATGGAAAATATATGTTTTTTGTTTTAATTGTTGGATAGTCTCATCATCGACTGGATATAAATCGACAATAACAGTATTTCCAGATGTATCAGCAGTAGTACCATATTTATTATATCCATCTGCTCGTAATCTTTTATATATTTTGCATCTTCTTTTTCTACATGGGTTATATCTTTCATTTTCAGGTGGATAGATATAATACTTCCCAAACTCGTCAGTACGAAAGCAAGCTGCTACTATTTTATCTTCATACTCCACTGTACTCATGATGATGTTGGTGAAGAGACTGCTTATTAGAGGTAGGGGCGCGGCGTTGGGTTTAGGTATTGCCGGTTGCCTTTCGTCACAGACCCACACACCATTCAAAAATGCACTTGGGCCAATCCGTGAGTAAAATTCTCCTTAGTTCTAGCCTAAATGCAACACACGCTTCACGCTTGTGTTATATTATATATTATATATTACAATACCAACATACCAAAATCTGTAGCACAAGAATACTAAATAAAGCCACATTATAAGTATGTCATCTACGCCGGAGCCATATTTTATAAAACCAATGAATGATACCGTCAGTAAAAAGTTTGATGATGATGATGTACAACCAAAAGTAGTTAAATTAGATAGTGGTTCCAACTTTCCCTTCCTTCCAAAAATTGTGGCTGCTAAATTACAAGAAGTAAATGGAAAAAATATTACTACTCATCTTGCTGGAAGTGCAGTGTTACACTACTGTGAAGAAAGCAGAACTGTCCATTGCACAGAAAAAGAAGAAGAAATTTTAATGGCTTTGATAAAACTGATTGTGGAAAATTTGACAAAGAATCCCAAGCCTTACATTTCCTTTGAACGTGAGTATTATTATGTTATCAATATGCTTGTTGACAATCAAGATGAATTGGAAAAGTACTTTAAAGCTATTGCACGAATGGTTGATGTCCCAGTTGCAGCACTTGCAATGTGTGCGGCACCGAAGGGAGAATATATTGGGAGAGTGGCAATGGAAAGGAACGGAATGGTCTTTAACGCCGCAGATGAAACAATTATTGCAAATAATGCTAGGGGATTTGCTGTACCACACGATTTGATTCTCTATCATCTCAAGTGCTTGGAAAATCGTGATAAGATTACTCTTATCTCAGATGCCAAGTTAATACTTCTTGTTGAAGATTATGGGTAAGCAACAATTGTACAATTATCTTTTTATTGAAATGTCAAATCTGACTTTATTATCTTCACCAGATGTTATAATGCATTGTTGTATCATGAGTTCTATAACAGAGTACCATGTATTATGGTTCACAGTAATGGTAATGGTGCATATGATACTGTGGCTTGGGTCAACTTTCTACACGAGCAACTTAAGATTCCCGTTGTTTCAGTAGGGGATCTGAATGTAAGTGTTTTATTATGTTGGTGATCTTTTATGATCTGCTAAATACTCATACCAATATCAGTATGGCAACATTAAGGTGTTCAAAGCTTATGGCAAGTCCAATCGTCGCACACAGTACTGTAAGTACCTCGGAGATCTAAACACACCAATATTATGGTGGGGATTACGCACCAAGCATATTGGTGAGAAGAAGCTTATATGCCGTCGGAATCCTAACGGAGTTCAAGCTAAGAGTTGGGATGGAAAGATTTGTTGGGAAATCGATAACTACCTGCAGGATATGGTTGATCCAGATGCGAACGAAAAGAACTTGGAGTCCTTATTGAATGATGATGACTTTCTTAATGTTACTGGTGGCAATAAACAAGCACGAATTGATGAGATTAACTACCAGATAGATACCCCAAAGAAGATGGAGTCAGAGGCTGCTACTCCAGAAAGCCTGGTGAACGCTCTGGAGGAGGACCTTGTGATCTTTTTGTATAACAAAAGTGCGAACGTGAGTAATAAGTGTGTAATTTAAATTAGGTGTGTAATTTAAATTAGGTATACCAAGTACAAGTATGTATTCAGATTGGTAGCAGAAGATACAGTTGAACAAAAGGTTGTAGAGCGTGCTCAACAAAAGCTCAAACTTGATACTTGGAGTACAACAAGGCCGATTGAAAGAAAAAGACAAGCTGTCGAGCCTAGAGCGGAGGAGTAATTTTAATGGCAAAAAGGATACCCGGCCGTATCCTTTGACCTCACTTGAACTTCGACTGCTCCACTGAATCAATACGATAGGACGGTGTTAAAGAAGGGTAGAAGTTTATAGGTTGTACCTATTGAGAGATAATTGATTATCTGAAAGATCATATTCATACTCGAAGCTTATTATTATAATTGTTGGATAATATCTCAAATAGTTTTGCAATCTTGTAACTATAAACTGTATCACATAATACAACTTTTATACAACATGCAAGCAACAACCAAAGCTATCGAACAATTTGGAGTTCATGGATTTAAGGAGGAGAAGTGGGTACAAGATTATCTTGTGAATAATTCCGTCAATCAGCTTCCTGGACAGTGTGATCAGTTAGAAAAGTGGATAGATGTCATCAAAAATGGATTGAGGGGAGCAGTATTGGAACAGTATGAGTACTTTGTTGAAGCTTCACGAGAGATGAGCACTATGGGTCGTGAGGTGGCATGGATAAGAACATTAGTAGAACGGCAGCAGGAGACATTAATGACTATGAGGAACATTGATTTTGGGGCCGGGTTTGAGGAAGCTGATAATGGAGCGGGTGATGATGACGAGTATGGATTTGAGGATGATTTGCTAGATGGAACGGGTGCTGATGATTTGAGTGATGCATCTAGTAAGTCTTCTGACTCGTCTGATGATGAATCAAATCCTTTGGCAAATACTCGAACTCCAATGCGAACAAATCGTATGGCCAGGCTCTCGCGGCGAGAGTCTCTTAAGAAGAAGACTGATGCAACTTTGGCACCAATGGATGAATCAGATATTCCTGCTGTTAGTCAATCATCTCATGTTGAAATCGCGCCTTGGATTACCGATGTGATTGAAGAAGCATCTGCATTTATAAAAGAATCACGATACTCTGATGCAACCGATCTCATATTAAAGGCCAAGACAGAAGTAGCAGGCATTCTTGCGGCGCATGAGACAACTCCGCCTATAGTCACCACATCTTCATCACTCGGAACAAGAAATACTGGAACTACCGCACCCTTATCTAGCAGCACAACAAGCATCTCGCCAAAGAAGCTTCATAAAAAGCAACAGGCTCTCTTACAAAGGACCAATCTTCAACTCGATGACCTCATGGATAGAATGTCGAAACGTCTTGCTGAGAACTTGAGGAGAAAGAATGAAGCCCTTAAGGCGTCGGCCAAAAGAGAAAGAGCAGATCCCCTTTCAACTTTAGCACCCTTAGTGTCACCGGTGTGTTTGAATGATGATGCCGTTGCATTGCATTTGTTAGTAAAATTAGGCAGATATCAGGAAGCTGCAACAGCCTATGCAGCCAGAAGAAGTTTATTGTTGTCAGAATGGTAAGTGGTAGTGATCTGTGTGTTTCCTTATTATTGGGTTATCTCATTCTCTCTGATACTCACTGGTCATATTTAACACAATCTATTGATAGTCTTCATGAAAGACCCATATCGAGCCCTATTGGTATGGATGCTGTAATCTATGCTGCGCAAATCAGCTCCAGCTTCTTTTCGTC
>Ga0214478_100152_pt1 | contig 38060 bp, 25 predicted proteins | sample M1_20Mar14CPVII9_2_FD_178001 | JGI IMG/M metagenome (GOLD analysis project Ga0214478, IMG submission 178001) | Marine eukaryotic communities from Monterey Bay, California, United States - M1_20Mar14CPVII9sort6BwellD7 | ecosystem: Environmental > Aquatic > Marine > Unclassified | place: USA... | reverse complement strand
AGGAGTAGATGGCATTAAGCTTGTGATGTAATGGAACGATCATGACACTTTGATCTAAATTCTTGGGTGTTTTGTTCGCTTCCTTATCATGCACACCGAGATATTCAGGTTTGTATAATGATAATGCTGCCAAGTCTGATACCTTTTTCGTTTGTGTTGCCGAGAATAACATTGTTTGTCGGCCATAACTTTCACTTTCATTATCATCATCTCCTGTATCTTCGCTATTCTGTCCTGGTGGTAGATAATCTAATATCCGTACCATTTGTTCACGGAATCCCATATCCAAGATCCGATCAGCCTCATCCAATACTAACATACACACTCTATCCACTTCCAACCCAGCAGTTTGTTCCAAATGTTGTAATAATCGTCCAGGCGTGGCCACCACTATATTCATTCGTATAACATGCAACTGTTCCAATCCAAATTCCTTCTTACCACCGACTAACAATCCTGCCGAGAAATGATGATACGATCCAATATTACGTAATACTTGAAATGTCTGTACGGCTAATTCACGTGTGGGTGATAAGACTATTGCACCGGGCCCGTCGGAGGGTGTGTATTGACGTCGGTAGAGTTTTTCAAGGAGTGGTATTAGAAAGGCGAGAGTTTTACCACTGTGAAGATGGATTGTGTTGAGAGTGTATAAAAGGGTGAATGTGAGAACCGAGTTGTAAATAAAGAGCATAGACATATCCCGAGAGCAAACATTGAGGAGAGAGAGAGCTACTTTTCATATATTTTCATGGTTTCAGAAGGAAGGCAACAGAAAAAGTTTTTTTCAACATGGTCACTTCTGATACACATTAATAATATATCTGTATTCATCATAAACCCTTTATAATATGAAAAGCTCTCTCTCTCTCTGTCTCTCTCTCTCTTGCAATATATAGCGTTTATAACAGCGCTATACCTCCGCCATAGAAGAAAAGTGCGCACATCATGTGCACTTCTTCCAACACACATCATGTGCACTTTTCTTTTACTACAACACATTATAAAAAAGAACTCACCTTCCAGTACGTGCAGCACCCAATATATCCCGTCCACATAAAGCATGCGGTATACATGCATTTTGTATATCGGTCATTGTCCAGAATTGTTTCTTAATTGATAGATTGTTTGATTTCTTTTTATTGTTTCTACCATTTTGTTGTGAGTTGTTAGAGGAGTTGTTAGAGGAGTTGGCACCTCGACCTCCTCGCTTGCCTCCCTGTTGTTGAGACTTGCCATCACCCTCTTCTAATCCACGCAATGTAGCCTCACTTATTGGCAAAGAACGGAATGATACCTTTTGATTTAATGGAGGCGCGTATCCTCTGGAAGGGCATTCATTTGTTATACGTTTTTGTAAGGCGGTTATTGTTGAACGTTCGATTGATGTTGCATTTTGATTTTGTTGGCCACCGGAGCCGCTGCCGCGTTTGACCATGATTATTATATGATTTGTTATATTCAATCAACCTCTCTCAACTATCTCTTTAGCAAAAATGAAAAAGTTGTGGTAAGCAGTGAGTCAAATGGCGATAGAACCATCTTCCCCCCATAATATTAGCAGCTAGCTAGCGCTAGCCGCCAAGATAAGTTACCCATTTGCAATATCGATTACTCTAACAATATCTGCTTTGGTATACAACAAATAGTGTAGTTATTTGATTAGTATTAGTGCTATTTTGATTTTATGTTGGAAGAGTTGTGAAACTTCTGGCATCGTTACTTAAAAAGAACACATCTTGTGCGCACTTCTCCTCCCTCCTCCTCCACTCCTATCGCTACACAGTATGAAGGTGTATGATGGTCATGAATCGGAATTTATATCTGATACAATATTCTCAATAATAGGTGCATTCGTCTTATTATTCATAATGTGGTTTAGAGTGGGTTTTATTGGTAATAATGATAAAAGCAATAAGGATCGTGATGATAAAGATTTATTTAAACAACCTCCACCCGATGACGATTGTCCGATATGCTTCGTACGGTTACCAAATGTACATACAGGGTATAGATATCGTTCCTGTTGTGGAAAAGTTATATGCTGTGGATGTATTCATTCACCTGTCTATGATAGCCAAGGGAACAAAGTTGATAATCAAATTTGTCCATTTTGTAGAACTCCAACACCAGATACAGAAGAGGAATCAATAGAAAGGGAAAAGAAAAGAATGGAAAAAGATGACCCTATTGCAATCTACAATAAAGGAATGGATTACATGGAAGGGTCACGTGGATACCCACAAGATTATAATAAGGCACTGGAGTACTGGCATCGAGCAGCAGACCTTGGCTATACCAAGGCTCTTTGTTGTATTGGTTGTGCTTATGAAGGTGGAGATGGCGTGGGTAGGGATGATAAGAAGGCAAAGTATTATTATGAAATAGCAGCCATGCAAGGAGATACAACAGCTAGATACAATCTAGGTCTAAGGGAGAGACGTTCAGGTAATAAGGACAGAGCATTAAAGCACCACATGATTGCAGTGAAGGGTGGAGATAATGATGCTTTAAAGGAGATCAAAGAGGCTTACACCTATGGAATTGCAACAAAAGAAGATTATACAAAGGCATTACAAGCATATCAAGCGTATTTGGGTGAGATTAAGAGTCCCCAGAGGGACAAAGCTGCTGCAGCTGACGAGATGTATCGTTATTATTAGTATTGGATGGATATGGACGAAGCCAGGATGCTGCCGTTATTAGGACAAATACAAATTAACCGACTCATTGATACGAGAAGAAGGATATGATGCTACAGACAAGAGGAGTCGATCAATCCACCCAATCGAGGTAGAGAAGGAGGAGGTATCGGATATGAGTACGATATTCAAGTAGTAGGAATGATTAGTATCAACGCTTGTGCCAGTAATGATAATATATCTTGATTTAACACACTTAAAAATGATACCCCGAGAAAGCACTATACATGCTAGTTGGCTTGTCGTAATGTCTTGTGCTGTTCTCTCTTGTCTCTCTCTCTTCCTCTCATACCCCAATTCCAATCGTTTCCCTTCACTTCTCATAACCCAAATAACAATACTAATTCATCTTACACATCTTTACACAGGAGGGGTGACATTTCACCTCCACCTGATAAAAGAGCATAGTCTTCTCAACCCTCAATGAACGTTTATTCCTCCTTAGGCTTGACAAGACTGTCAATGACAGAGTAAAGGAATACGCCTCCAATACCAATGGCACATCCAAGAAGCTTCATGGGATCAAGAGACTCTCCAAGGACAAGGGCTACACCAACAATAACGATGACACGCTTGGCAGTGTTGGCTACCGATTGAGTTACGGCACTCTGTTATTTGTTGTTGAACATATCATGTGTCAAGGTATAGGTTAGAAGATGTATAGAAACGATATGACAAGCAAATCAATACACACAAATATGATACTTACAGTCTTCTTGAGGGTCATGGTGGATACTTCATTGTATCCGTAGAACCAAAGGGCACTGTTTTAGACATAAGATATGTTCATTTAGTAAGTATACACATCATATGCACCAAACAAACAACTCAACCCGATACAACTCCTCCAACACTTTCAATACACTTATAACTAACAACACTCATATCACATGAACTCACCTAGCAATCAAATTGTTCTTCAAGGCAGGAACAGTCTTAAACGCTTCAACAAACTCACCCAACTTACTACCCTCCCTCAACAAAACGAATGGGATACTTAATAAGAATCCCATAATACTAGTAATAGCAAACTGATTACCAACACATCCCAAACGTTCCTTTAATCCTTCAGTTTCCATTAATTTCTTATTCTCGTTACCTTTAACGGCGGCGAACATATTGGCAATACAGGCTGAGATTAATGCCGCCCAGGCAAAGTCCAATTCATTAACTGATGCAAGGATGACTCCGCCAATAACAATTGGTAGACATGCCCACTTAGCCTTGGATACGGGCTTGTTGTAAACGAATTGAGATAATACTGCCGCAAAGGCTGGTTCAGATGCCTTGACAATTTGTCCAAATGAGACAGATCCGGCGGAGAATGAAAATACCGAGGCGGAGTGTGCACCGGCGTAGCAGAATGCTACGGGGAGCATTTTAATCAACTATTTATTAACCAATTTAACAATGTGTATATAGATATGATATATAAATGAGAATTGCAATAATACATACATATCAATAATACATTTAAAAGAGACACATCACATGCACCAACTAAACATCAAAAATATAAAACTCACATCATCCAAGGTAATCTTAGGCTTATCCCTAGCATCGGGTGCCAACCATAAAAAGATTCCATATAAACTACCAATACCAAGTTGTAATGCACTAATAGTCATTGGAAATCCGGCAGCACCACCTGTTGCCTTTAATGCCAACTTGTTGGATATGTTATAATAATAATTACCAAGGTACCATAGAGCAAAGTAACATAGTAGTGGAATGTCAATACCTGATAATGCGCCTCCACCACGGGTACTCATGGCTCCTGAATCAGATGAAGAGGCCAAGGCAGTTGAACGTAATGCCATTTCACGTTTCGATAATTCAATTGAGGCATCACCATGATGATTGGATAGTGATGGCCGGACGAATGCTGGTTGTTGTCGTACTGATGCCGTTGAACGGGCGGATTTGCCCGGTGATAAGGCAAATGCCGATGTGGCTGTTGCAAATGTTAATGCTAATGATAGGGAGAGCTTCATGGTTGATATAATGCTATTTGCAAGTGTCAGCAGTTACCAACTTTAAACTGATGGATGGTGAAGAGACACAAAGATTTAGCTTAAAAGATACGGTATCCTTTTCTCCCTCTAGTCTGCCTAGCCTCTCGTCTTTGCTTCACTATCTCGACCTTTTGGTAATGCCGCCTTAAGGGTTGATAGGCAATGCAAGTAGTTATTGCCACTAATCTATTGAACTGATACTCACGCAATGATATCTCTAGACTTTATATCTCTTCTATTCTAGTATACAGGGTCTCTCGCCAATACATCCATAAACAAACTTTCTAGATTTGGTATCCTCTCTTCTCTTTAGATCCTTCTTGTATCTCTACAGGTAGCCTGTGTAGTTGTAGCACCGCTTGAATGACTAACTGGCTATACGGGTACAACAGTACATTCTTCTTTGGATTGGCTGCTGCCCTGCTTGAAATGCCTTTTGCAAACTCCTCCTTTTTTGGCTTGATTTGTGCATCCACCTTCGTTGCAATGATAGTATCCACCGTGTTTTCTCTTGCACTTACCATTATCAGCTGCTTTGCCAGTACATCCTTCAATAGAGCATGTTACATTCTTTTTGACTATCGCAAACTCTTTATGACTTTGGCAAACTCCTCCACGGATAACTTGGTTTGTACATCCCTCTTGGGTGCAAACATAATATCCTTTATGTTCTACCTTACACGTACCACTATCAGCTGCTATGCGGTTGCACCCCTCAACAGAACATTTCATTCGTTTGGCCTTTTTACTAGTACATTCTCCCTTCTGACTTCCTTTGTATACTACTTCTTCTTTAAGCTTTGTACCCACTTCTTCGTCATCAGTATCTTCTAATTCCTCACTTTTGACGCTATCGGGAGATACAGATATCTTCCTTCGTTTATTGATATCAGACTGTTTCTGATCATTTGCCTGACGAGATACCGAATCATCATCTTCTTTATCAGTTTCATCATCATATGCATGATCACTATCCTCTTCCTTCTTTCGTTTGTTACTACTGCCCTCTGATTTCTTTGCAGTAGCAGCAGTTTTTTGCTCTAAATTGATATTATCAACAAAATCCCTCTTCTTGGCCTCTGCTAACATTGTCTCAGCCTCCTCCGCTTCCTTCTTTGACATATCGAGTTGAGATTGAGCACTTGCATACATTGCTATTGCAGCATCCATCATTGACTTGGCTGATGCCACATTGTTCGTGTCGATAGTTACTTGTTTGTTCGCTTTATTGAGACGCTGTTTAGCTGCATCAAGTACCAGTTCATGCTTACTTTGTTCTGCTGATGTTGATGACATGATGTATAGTCGGATTGATGTGTCGAAGTGATGAATTTTTGATGATATGTGTTGGATATTTTTCTATATATCTCTTCTGCTCTACTACGCTCGCCTGTTCACTGACAACGACTGGTGTGAATAACTGTATATTGCTGATAACAATCTATATCTGACTTGGTTTAGACTGCCGCTGGTCACAATATTAGTAGTAGTTTGGCAATAAGGTAAAAGATAACAAAGTACATAAGATTTTGAGTGAGGTATCCTACTAGGTATCCTTGTAAGTAAAAAAGGAAGGTCGAGAGTCGAGTGGTGAAAGCAAGCATGTACATTAATATCACATCTAATATAAACAGTACTGCAACATCAACTGGTAAACTTAAAAGTAAATTATAGACGGACTAAACTACTTTGTTAAGATCAAGTCCGTCATCACGACTTCTTTCCCTATCTCCTGGTATCTTTAAACTTTAGATATCCCACTTCTTCATAAATCATATATGTAATGACTCTTCCCTTGATCTACCCCCATCCTAACCCCTATCCCACATTCCCATGTCTGAATTTCTACCAATCCCCATTATCATTTAAGCTGTGATGCACTCGGTTGAAATAACGAACTTAAATCCCCCAAGGCCCAACCCCCCTCCTCCTCCTGTCCCCACTCCCTACCTTCTAACTTATCCCCATTATTATTTAAGCTGATGAACTTGGTTGGAATAACGAACTTAAATCACTCTTGGCTGCCATGGACAGTAATTCAATCCCCGAACCCTTGCTTCTGGGAGGGCTACCAGTACTAGCGCCACGTGTGTTACGAGCACCATTGCTCTTCCTCTTTACGACCTTCTTCTCAGTTGGTGGAGTAACCTCAACCTTCTTCTTACTAGCTGTTGAGGTGACCTTCTTCTTGGTCGTAGTTGCCTTCTTGGCCGGGGTCTTCTTGGCCGATGTTTTCTTGGCAGCTGCCTTCTTCTTCTCCCTTTGTTCATGTTGTTTGATGAGCTTAACCTTCTCCTGAGGGTAACTAAATGTGGATAATTTATAATATATAGTTTAGTTAATCGATCAACCAAACAACAAAACATACAATCCCTTCAATACGCATATACAAACTACTTACTATTCCTGGAATTTCTGGGCATGACTTTTAACTTGTTTCATTTCCCTGCTTGCGATGACTGTCTTGCTAATCAAATCCCACTTACCCCATCCACATAATACTATACCCTGACGAAACTGAGCATTTTCTTCATCTGACCATCCTCCACTCTTTGGTTTGCCACTCCCCACAGTAGTCTTTGTCCTTTTTGTATTGGCACTTTTCTGTTGACTAGTTTGTTTTTTTGGTGGGGGTGACACCTTACGCTTCTTCTGAGCAGCGGCGGTGGCGGATTTATAATCTGTATCCCTCTTCTTTGCCTCCCTTAACATCCGCTGTACGTCCTTTAAATGCTTTTGGGCTTCATCAAGTTGATAATTCGCCCAGTCGGCATGTTCTGTTGCAATGGATACCTGGTTTTTGGCTGATGCTAAATGCAGTTGGATTGCCTTAACTTCGGGATTTTCTTCTGGTGATGACATATTTGCTGTTAATTATTTTGTTTATTTATTTGTTGGTATTATTTATTTGCAGTATGATATATTACTTAAGTTAGTTGAACGTGGGTATCTTTGTTTTGCAAAAACTTTTTTATGTTGATTATTGATACTGATGCTCCTTGAAATCTAATACCTGTATGGATGTCAGATAAAAACAGCACGTATTGTTAATTAAATTATTTATTATTGCGGCCTTTATTGATGCCGTCCGCTGTTGTTATTTAATGCAATACTCCGCGATACTTTCTTCACCACCAAATAACAATGACACGTGAATTTTGATTTTATGAGAGTGTAAAGATATCCGTATCCCTCTCTTTTAGAAGGCTTCTCTCTTTTCAGTTTATTATTGGTCGGGCACCCTCAAGGTTGGCGACTATGATAGAGAAGGGCAGTGTTAGATAAGGGGCTGGAATAGACTTATATTATCTTATGTGTATACAGCATTTTAAATGAGTTAGTATCTCCACGTCCCATCATCTGCATGTCAATCATTCGACAATGTTTACCTCTAACTGGATTAGGATACTTTTTATTTTTATATTTATTACACTCAATTGTGTGCTCGTTCCTCTATCTGATTCTCTGTTTGATACTCGGGTCTGGACGCACGGGCGGCTAAATCCAACCGAACAGAGGCAGGTACAGATAGTTTTATCTTTGTATTATACAACCCGTCAGTATCATTTTCCACCGCCACCGCCCTCATCTTTGTCTCATTGCTAGTTCTTGCAGCCGTACCCTTATTGGTCGTGATATTAGTAATGCTGATGTTCTTGCATGCCTGTACCACGGCTTTAATAACAGTGGCATCAATGGCTTGACCTCGGTATCCTCGAGTTCAGTTACCCCAATACGCAGCCTTGCATTCTACCCTACCTCCCCACTGCCTCTTTTTACCCTATGCTTAGTGGTAGCCTCCCTTTTCTTACTAGAAGGAGTTATCTTACGCCCCGACCGCGTTTGGGTAACATCTAATTGTGTTGCCTCAGTATCCCCCTCATCCATGTCATTATCATCCTCTGCCACTCGGGAGTTTGATTTAAATAACGAATGGAGTAAATCAGACTCAGCAGCCTTTGTAAGCATTTCAATCCCTGAACTGGTGCTACCACTACTACTACCACCAGCCGGGGTATTATGAGTACCATTCCTCATCCTTTTAGGTTGTTTTGAGGGATCAGGTTTCCATGTACCAGTCTTCATGGCCTCACGTTGTGCCTTATCATAAGCTGATTTTGACAACTTCTTGGGTGATTTGGCAGCAGCTAACTTGGCTTTCTTTTGAGGAGGAGGTGGCTTTGGTTTTGGTTGGTACCGAGGATCAGGTTCCCATGTACCAGTCTTCATGGCCTCACGTCGTGCCTTATCATATTCTGATTTAGACAACTTCTTAGTTTTCGTTGCCCCCTCTGAGGTATGTGTTGTCTTCCTCTTCTTCACTGGTGGTTGTTGCAACAATACCTCCTGCTTATTATCTCTTTTCTCCCCCGTACTACTACTCTTGTCGGTATTCTTTATTAACAACTCCTCCCCAGCCTGTGCATTCTTACGTCCACCAGGGCCGTGCATTGAACATGCACTTGCAAATCTTATTGCCCAATTTGTACAGCCTGGATGGGAACATAATTTGCGTTTAGCACCATGTGCTATTACACAAACACCTCTCTGTAGACGGATGCGTTTGGGTCCGCTGCTGTTACTAGCCTCTTGTTTTGAATCCTCATCAGCTGCAGCATTATCTAATATATCCACCCCTCGTTTAGCCTCTCTTAACTTTTTCTCCGTATCTTTTAAATGTTTCTTAGATTCACCGAGTTGATAATTTGACCACTCGGCGTGTTCTTTTGCAATTGATACCTTGTGTTTGGCTGCTGCTAGATGTAGTTTAATTGCCTTTACTTCGAGACTGTCTCCTTCTAATAATAATGACATATTGTTTGGTTTGTTTGTTTTATTGGCCAATCTTCTGATATCTGACAACTGCAGTACGTAATAATAATATAATACTTCAATAATTTATTATTGTGCCGTCCGCTCCACTCTATTTAGGTACCCACAATAATAATCTCAAACCATCACCAGTTCAACCAAAGAGATATCGTATAATCTATGCCGGTATCCTTTCTTGTGAAATTTTCCTCCGCCGAACATAGATATCTTTTGCCACTACCACAACAATATGATGGAGGAGTCTGCTGATATAACGCCGGGGCGTGATACCTCGTGTGTAAATGAAGATGATAAGCTAAAAACATCATCTGATCTGATGGGAAGAGGACAGAGAGATCGAGAGAAGAACAACAACAATAAAAATGACATGTCATATTGTGCTAATTGTGGAAAGGAGGGTAATAGTGATGATATGAATACATGCAACAAGTGCAAATCAGTAAAGTATCGCAACGCGGCATGTAAAAAGAAACACCGAAAGAAGCATAAGAAGGCATGTGAGAGACGAGTTGTCGAGCTCCAAGATGAGGCATTATTTGCAGATCCTCCCCCGAGGGAGGATTGTCCAATCTGTTTTATTCCTTTACCTCATGCAACAAAAACAACGTGGACTAACTGCTGTGGAAAGGTGATTTGTGATGGATGTATGATATCAGTGGAAGGAGATAAGTGTGCATTCTGCCGGATAGTTAACGAGACTACTCATGCAGAGGATATTGTAAGGACAAAGCGTCGTATGGAACTTAATGACCCTGAGGCATTTGTTACAATGGGTTGTCATTATCATGAAGGGTTTTTAGACTTGATACCACAAAACTACGAGAAGTCACGTGAGTTGTGGTCCAAGGCAGCTGAACTAGGTTCCCCCGGCGGCCATAGAAATCTTGCCGCTCGGTATTACAATGGAGAAGGAGTAGAAAGGGATTTAAAGAAGGCAATATATCATTGGGAAAAAGCAGCTATGGGAGGACATCATATGTGTAGGCATGACCTCGGTGTTCAAGAGGAAAAGAAGGGCAACTTGACAACTAGAGGGATTAGGCACTACATAATTGCAGCGAAGCAAGGATTTGACCCATCAATGTATCAAGTTGAGAGGGGATTTGAGAATGGATACGTGTCGGAAGAGGTATTCTTATCCACATTGTCTGCATATCAGCAATCTCTTGATGAGGTTAAAAGTCCACAACGAGATGAAGCAGAAAGGGCTAGGGCACGAGAAGCAGAAATGTATGCCACCATCAATCCCATACTGCAGCAATACCTAAGAGATACCTAAGAGAGCATTGTAAGACTAAACATATGATGTGCTTTTAACTTCTTCTAAGTTTAAGTTTTAATATTTACATTCATTTGTCCACATTGTATACTACATTGACGACTATTCCCACCTCTTCTCCCGGAGTACTAAATAGGAAAGACGATATAAACCAAATAGAAGTAAGCATACTAGCAAGAAGATAAAGATAGGTAGCACACATAAAGTATCTCACCTTGAGCAGCTTTCTTTCGAGTATCCTCTTCACTCATCTCATACCATAGATTATCATCACCTCTCTTCTCTAAGAAACGTCCACCGTATGATCTAACTCTCTTCACAAGCTCAAGTGAGTATTGATACTTCTTCTCTGACTTTCCATAATATCCATCCTGATAGTCGCCTCGTAACTTCCTTGCCTCGTCTCTCAGCCTCATGTTTCCCTCGTGGTCGTTTGTCAATCGTCCTCGGCCTTTAAGAATGTCGGTTGTTGTTGGAACTTCTATACCTTTACCTGATGGCTTCATTTCGGATTGTTTCCTTCTCTTTTGTGGAGGCTTCTTGCTGGCAGTATGTTTACGTTTTTGTGGAGGCTTCTCGCTTTTGCCCCACATCTTTCTTGGGCATTGATCAGAGTGACTTTCATTGTTGCGCCTTACCCCAGTCTCTAGCTCCTTGTTACATTTGTCACATCCTGAAATAGCGGCGACTTCGAGAGAAACTCTTTCAGGAGCAGGCTTCTTGATGGGAATATACTTTGTGGCAGCCTCCTTCTTCTTACTGCTAGGAGTTATCTTACGCCCCGACCGCGTTTGGGTAACATCTAATTGTGCAATTGCCGCGAAAGTATCCTCCTCCATGTTATCATTACTATCATCCTTTGCCACTTTGGTGTTTGGTTGAAATAACGAATGAAGTAGATCAGATTGAGCTGCCTTTGCTAGCATTGCAATCCCCGAAGAACCGGCGCTACTACCACTATCACTACTACCAACAGGGGTAATATGAGTACCATTCCCTGATTCCAACGACCCCTGCTCATCACTCGTCTCCTCGGTCTTACCTCCAGTATCCGTCCTTAACTTATCCTCAGCATCATCCTTCCCCTTCATCTGACAAAATGGCGGAGGGTCATTACCATAAAGTGCCTCCCAACCATCTTTTGGAGGAACTCTACAGTCCGCATTCATCCGAGATCTGTACATGTGCACAAGTGGTTCACTATTATCAGTAATATCTCCTTTCCACATACTAATAAACCAGTAACCAACTTGCTCAAATGATCCACGGACTGTAAGGTTTTGATAATGGATTGCATACGAATCCTTTGCCTCAGTACTGCCACTTGGATGATGATCGTCTTTTTCTTGTTTGATATACATCGAATTCTGGAGGGAATAGGTTCCATTCACATCAGAAGTTCCACACCCTACTATTTGAGCTTCCCCGAGATAAACAGTCTCATCATTAGCTGGTTCTTTATCCCCTGCTTTCTCCTCATCCTCGCCTCTTTTCTCCATTGACTTTTCAAGAGGTTGCGGACTGGGGGATACGATATCATTATTACTTTTTGATGCGGCAACATTTTGATGTTCAGCAGCTTGTGCAGCATACTCATGTGGCGCCAAATACTTGAGGCCATCATTCACCCAATTGCTCTTCTCTTTGGAATAACTATGCACTTGCAATTCCCTCTGTACCCCCATCTTGATTTGAGGACTGGCGGGCGCCGCGTCATTCGAAGCAGGTTGCTTGGCGGCGGTAACAGCAGCGGGATTAGACTTAATCTCAGCCTTGATACAAACTTGGCACATCCGATCATCTTCCAACTTATTCCACTCGGCATTAATATAACTCCACTTCTTCTTTTCTATACCGCACTTGCCACACTTCTTGAGAGGTCCATCTCTGATCTTCTTGTAATATGCATCCTTTGTTGATATTTCCCGATTATACGAATCTAATAATCCTACTTCTTGATTATTACCCGCGGCAGCAGCAGCAGCAGCGGCAACAACAGGGAGAGTTGATTCAACGGTCTCCGAAGAAGAAGCCACTTGGTTGTTACCCACGGCAGCGGCAGCAGCAGCAGTAGCAGGGGAAGGTGACTGTTGAATCCCTTTCTCGGCAGCTGACTGCTGCTGAATCTTCTTCTCGCCATTTATTAACATACCCAAAGGTAGAGTAGTACTTGCCAATTGCCATGTAGATTCTTCTTCTGATGCCTGTTGTGCCTTTTCTGATACGTCAATATTCCACCTCTTGATTGTTTCACTCCGCCTGCCAATATCGGCGTTAATCTCTGTTATAATAAAGAGATACGTGATACATATCATGAGTAAACATTGAAGAAACAGTACACATACCATATAAATACACAAAATATACACATATATACAAACTAACTAATAATAACTTACTCTGCAATGCCGCCCCATCATCAACTTCAAAATAGGATTTACCATTACTATATACTTTATAAAATTTACCACTATCCTCCCCATCCATATTACATTTAAAGTAATTATAAATTTGTATAGCAATTTCCTTCTTTTTACTATCACCTTCCTTGGCTAATTGTATGAAACTACTAAACATTATGGAGCGGTAGTTTTCATTGTGTAATGATAATATTATATCGTTGGAGTTTGGTTGTAGTTGTTCATTTTGAGATGCGTCCTCTTCTTCTTCGGTTTGATCCAATGAGACCCTAATTTTAGCTTCTTTTAACATTCGTTGTACATCCTTTAAATGTCTTTTAGATTCATCTAATTGATAATTTGCCCAGTTGGCATGTTCTTTTGTTATTGTTACTTGATGCTTGGCTGATTCTAGGTGCAGTTCAATTGCCTTTACCTCGAGACTCTCTTCTTCTGGTGATGATGACATGTTGTTAGTTTGTTTTGTTTGGGGTGTGCAGTGCACAAATGATTCGACTTAGCGGGTGACGATTTAGTTATGTTTTGTATATTATGTATTGCAACAAATATTGCAATTTTTGATTATTGATTTGTAGTGTGGACTTATACCTCTTGCTTAGACTATTTGATTATATATAATACACGGAAAATGCAGATAAACTTAATTACTACATAGCCCCAGCCGCCGCCACAAGATTTTCATAGTGCATCTTCTTAGTGGAAGTCATTGATAGCTTACATCTCCGGGACAAAAGTTTCCGTTTGAGACATCTTCTCTCCGCCGCCTACCTATTATTATTTCTTACTGCAACAAACCCAATTACTGAGGTATTAACAATTGGATTGCCATAGTAGACGTCCTTTTCTCTACTACAACTGATCTATATAGGCAGGCCTCGTAGTATATATGAGCAAAATAGAAAGATACCAAGATACTCACATCTCAGGATATGATTGCTGTAAATTACCCATCATTGAAGAAAGATTAGAAGCAAATAATAACAATGATTAAACCAAAACATGTTTTCCAACATTGTTTGGATCTTGTTCCAGCTGCAATGGGGGCCGAGATTATTATGCGATCGCGAAGGGCAGAGGATGAGAACTGGATGATGCTACTACTTTATTTTGTTGCATATATATCAATAACAAAAATGGCCACATACGTTCGTGAACACTACTTGGAAAATGAGCTATGTAAATTAATATCTGAACCTCGTTTTTATAGCTGGATGGAGTCTTCTCAACAGAGGCAACATTATAAAAAACTACATACAACCCTGTGGGTCATTTCTGGGATATGTTTGGCATGCATCTTTGTTGCCGCATACATGGATAAGCCGTTTGTTGTCTATAGCACATTAACAGTTCTCCTTATATCGGATTCAATCCAGGCGTTTCAGGACGATATAAATTTATGGAATATAACAGTTGGGAACGGTATTGGTGAAGATACAGCATATGAAATCTACGAAATTGTAGATCGTTCTAAGCCCGGCCCGCCACGCAAGGCTGATGTATTGGACATTAAATACTCTTTATGTGATATTTTAAAGAGACGATATATGAGACCAGTTAGCGCAATCCCTAATGACGCCAGATTACAGTTAAGAAATGTGAAATCTTTACTCGAGTTATACCCAGAATACATGAGCATCCTTGATCGAGATGGAGTAACGACTCCGTTTGAATTAGCTTGTCATTACAGCTCTGTGGATGTTGTGCAGTATATGATAGAGTTAGATGAAAAGTTGCTAGAAAGTCGTGATGAACAAGGTAACACTCCTCTCCATTGGGCATGCCAAAACACAACTTCTGGGTGCGTCGATATTGTTCAATATCTGTTAGACTTAGACTGTAGTTTGATAAACATATGTGACAAGCGTGGCAACACACCTCTTCATCGGGCAAGTCAACATGGGTGTTCCACTATCGTGGGATACCTTTTGGAGAAACATTTGCCATTAGTTACAGTAGCAAACAAAGATGGAGATCTACCGATCCATTTGGCAAGTGATGAAATGACTCGTAGCAGCAAGAGAAAGAGACACGATAAACCATGCAATGAGATTGTATTTCTGCTGCTTCAAGCAAATCCCGAGTGTCTGAAAGGATAAGTGAAAGTAAAGTTATTGATAATAAGAAGAAATAGATAGATATATAAAATCAATGTAGTCCCTCATTATTAATACTCATTTATGGATGGATATCTAGTTAAAGATGCAACTATATGGTTTGGCCTCGGCAGCCACTTCCTGTCTTCTAAAGGGATATTACTCTTGAACAACAACCTCATGCTTTTGTTTCTTTGTCTCTGCAGCGACCCTCTTGCCTCCTCGCCATCCATTGCATTTACCACAACGTTTCTTGGCAGCGGGGATTATCAAATCACAACATGTCCAGTCCTTTTCCCACTCAATACCACTCTCGTCAACATCTGTTATCTTTATCTTCCATCCACCTTTACGCTTTCCGCCACGCCACCGATGGCATTTGCCGCAACGAGATTTTGTATTGGATACCTCGTTTTGGCAATTTGTACAAGCCCAATGTCCCTCGTCGATAGTGTTAGCATCAGTTTTGATAGGAATTGCTGGAACAACTTTCTTCATGGATGCCTTCTTGGTTTCGTAGGGAGCACGTTTCCCCCCACGCCACTTGTTACAACTACAGCGCTTCTTTGTCCTTGGCACAACTTTTCCACATGTGCACATCCAATCTATCGACTCGTTGTAGAATGGAACAGGGAGAGGTACCTCCTTCGACTCGAGAGGAGGGGCAGTTGTTGATTGTTCACTTTCCACAGCCTCCTTGGATGGGGATGAGCTCTTCCCATCTTGATGAATCACTGGACTACTACCTGGCTTTGATAATGTCGGCTCTTCACAATGTTTAGTCTCGGTGGATGGTGGATGTGTAACCCGAGTCTTCGCGTCAGATCCTTCTTTGGGAATTGGTAATTGAAACCGTACCTTACCACCCGATTTGGCAGTCTGTGGACAAATCAATGTGACACGTTGTCCACCGGCAACTAAACTAAACGTCTGCCCGGGTGCTACACCACCAGGTACGATAACCTCAAACATTTGATGAGTCTTCTTCTCATTCTCCTTTGACTTACTTACTACAGGCTCCTTAGTTGAGGACGAGCTCTTCCCATCTTGAATCGCTGCTGAACTACTACTTGGCTTCGAGACTGTCTGCTCTTCACAATGTTTAACCGTACTATCTTTGTCTTTATCCCTTTGGTCAGCCGTAGTAGCTTCCTCATCGGTTGATGGTGGCTGTGTAATTATTGAATTGTCACCATCACTATCGTCACCCATCCCGCCACATTCGCCTACCCCACTTAATACAGCCCCATCTTCATCGTCACCTTCATCATTATTACTCGAAGTACGATCATTTAAAGCAGGTTTATCCCCTTGTTCAATAGGAGGAGGAGCAAGAGGAGTAGTCGACAGCAGAATTCCTTTTTCAGCATTTAACATTGCCAAGTACATATCTTGTGTTTGTTTCGATATTGTTGCTGTTTGACTAACCGGAGATGTATCGTTACCAGAAATACTAGATGTTACTGCTGCCTTTCTCTTCTTAATACTATCCTCCCGTTTGAAATCAGCACCAGCGGGCACTGCAGCTTCTCTTTTCTTATTGCTATCCCCAGTTAGTTGTTGTAAATTACTACTCACATTATTCTGCACATCAGCGGATTCGGCCTGCAAACTTGCCTGAGCATCTGCTAAACACTTCTCAGCATCATGAAATTCTTTTTGTGATATATCAAATTGATTCTGTGATAATACAACATCCTTATTGGCATTATCCAACATCTTCTTTGCAATGTTCATATTCACCTCGGCATAATTTTTTGTTTCCTTGGATGCTTCTAAACTTTTAGAAGCCGCAGTTGCTTGCTCCTTGGCCCTAGCTAGACGTTGTTTCATTACATCTATTTCTTGTTGCTGCACTTTTGATTTGGGTACCACTTCCGATCGTTTGACGTTTACTTGACGTGGCATATTGTATTAATGGAAGTGTTGATGTTTTATAAAGTCAAAAATTGCAAAGGGCTAAGGAAGCTTCTATTCGTGTGATGTATTGATTGTGACGATACCAAACCACCTCTATTCGATAGAACGTTAAATACTGATACACCGACTACAATAAATGTATACTAAACCTTATATTGATTGTTTGCTGACAGTTTCTATGGTATCACCCCATCATGCCATTTTACTAAAACTCGACGAGTTCTACTCCGGTCCTCTCATAAAAGGATACCAAAAGGTATCCTCCATTTTCCTGCCTGCCTTACGATACTTTATTTCTTTTGTTCTGCTACTATTGCAATTAGATATCGATATTTATTGCAACAATAGGTTTGGTATACCACCCCCCTAGTATATGAATCAGTTTTTAACGTTCTATTGAATAATAGTCTCGTCGGAGCTGTAGTCTTTGTATGTACCATCGATTTCACTTTTCAACAAGGTGCACCTACCACATCCTTTAGTCTCCTTTAGTATTACAAGAGAGTACCTATCTATAGCATAACAGGCTATCATATAACTATAGTATTATCAATATCATGGCTACTCGAGATACAGAAGGACGGCGTGAAATAGAAGCAGCTAAGCAACGTTTAGCCTCTGCCAAATCACATGAAAAATTCATATCAAAATCATTACAATCAGCCAAGGTAGTAGAAGATGCCGCAAGAAAAGCTAGAGAGGATATACAATTGCAAGCTATATCTTCTAAACAGGAAGTAGAAGATACACAAAAGTTCTTAGCAGAGGCGGAAGCTCGATGGGAGGTTATTGATGTGGATGCCGATGAGGAAGGTATACCAACTCAAAATGAAGTTAGTAATAAGAAGAGAAAGGTTTCATTATCACCTCAGGGAAACAACAGCAATGTTAATAGTACTGATAATACTACGCAATCAAGTCAATTAGATAATACTGACAGTGGTGGAAGTACAACAGCATTATCCAGAGCAAGAGAATTATTAGCACGCAGAGGATATGTTTCTAATAATGCTGTATCAGCAGCTGCTAGTGGTACTTCAGCTGCATCTACTTCATCTAATAACAACATCGACCGAATTATTGTCGAGGCGTGTACAAACACCATGTCCCAATGTAATGGAACATATAAACGATCTGTGGATATATATTATAGAGATGCGCATGTGTATATTAAAGATTGTTCAACAATGGCAATTTTTCGGTATTACTTTAGGGTTCCAGATCGTACTGCTTGGTGTATCGGTCAATGGTTAAATGAAGGTAGTTCAGGGGGATGCCCTGGCATGATCTATTATAGAGATGCCAGTGATAATAGTTCACAATCAATTGCTCCACCCGGAAATGACTGGGAACCAGTGGGTGGAATATACCCACTTCCAACATGCCGGTTGATTGCCAACAATCAATCCAATCTATCAAACAATGGCCCAGTTTCTACTTCTGCGTCTGCAGCTGCATCAAACCAGTCAGCACAAACTGCACCTAATAATGTCGACCAAATAGTAGTTGAGGGATGCGTTTTACCCGAATTTAATGGCACATATAAAAGAGAAATCGGCTCGTTACATAATGATCATGCATTATATTTAAAGCAGCAGGAAGGTTTCTCTAGAGATTCCTCAGCTATATATCGGAATGTAAAGGGAAGATGGGTAATTGGTAAATGGCATGGTGTGTATAATGTGGGGGGTGGTCATCCTGGAATGCTTTGTTATTACACATCTGAAACCAATTTTACAGCTCCTCCTGAAAATAATTGGCAGTCAGTAATGGGGTGTGATCAGCCGGCTCCAACCTGTCGATTGGTAACTAACAATAATCATCAGAATGGTAATGGTACATCGAGTGTATCTGCACACGAACAATATTTCCGAAGAGAACAACAACTTATCCAACGTCAATATCAAATTAATGCTGCCGCTGCCGCCAATCGGTCGGCTCAACAAATTCCCATCCCAAATGAGATTGACGTTGTTGGGGCTGCAATACAATCAATTAACGGTACATACAAACGAGATGAAGACGAAGATAGGAATGGTCATCCAACGTATTACAAATTAGGCACATTGGATGGAGTTTTAAAGGAGTTCATCATATACAGAGCCGAAGGGAACAATCGATTCTGGTACATTGGTATACCGGATGAGAATTGGAAGTTTTACATGGTCAGGTGTGATTTCAGTCCTGATAAAAGGCTACCTCCCAAATCTGATTGGGTAATAAGTATTCACGGACAGAGTCCATCTCCTAATTTGCAATATTAAAGCGGCAGTATCGTGTGTGGCGTTTCGGAATGGTCGAATCGATGCCGATGCATGAATAGAGATCCTACTAACTATAAACTCTAGCTATAAGGCACTGCTAATGAATACTTGTTTCATTATGAATTATTCTTTTCTATATCCCCAAGGGAGTGCAGATCTACCCCGAAGCCATCTACTAAAGGTAGCACGAGCATATGGTATTTCTATACCCCAAATCAATCTGCACACTCTCTTTACCGTCCCCACTAATACCTGTCCTCCCGTCTACTTAGCAATAGTACGGCTTTGGACCCTCTTCCTCATTGTTATCATCACTACCATAAAATGCATTGAGGTGTGAAATGACACAAGTATTATCAAGATGCTCAGCAACTACCGCGGAGGGAGTATCATGTTCTCCTTCGTCCTCCTTCTTCTCTTCTCCTCCTTCTTCCCAACTCTGATCATTTGATACTGAAGGCAGAGGGGGCATCTGTGGCTGATAATTTGCAGGATCATACGACTTTGAATCATTATCTCCTGGGTTGTTCTGCTGATTTCCATCTTCTTCTTGGCTGGAAGGAGGAAGTGTATACTTCATCCTCTTATGACTATCCTCCTCATCATGAATAAATGCCTTCTTTGTTGCATCGTATGCTGCTAAATCAAACACCATTGAATCAAGTTCTTGGTATTTCAAACGTTGGTCTCTCCATTTCACCCTCTGTTCTCTCCAATCTAATGGTATCTGCCAACCCATAGCCAAACATGTTTCAATAACAGCATTTTCTTCCAACTCTTGTGAAATATCATTTTTATCTGGGTAGCACCCATCCTTTGTGAATGTAATAATCTCCTCCTCATCTACCTTGAAATGTTGTAGAATACTCTCAGGTAAAACAACATAGGGAATATCAATATTACGATCATCATACCTATACCAATTATCTTTCATAATTTCACGTGCCTCGACAAAGTAATTCTTCCTATGTTCACGTGGTACTCTTTTGAAAGATGTGTAGTATTCATTCTCATGTGGTACCTCTTTAACGATACACCTTTTGGATGAATTGTGATGCATCCATGACACTTGGCTTGTAAATACTACGTATCCACTAGTATCGCCATTCTTAATGAAGCACCAGGGTGATGTGTAGTAATCATCATTTGGTGTTAGTACACGTCCAAAGAGTGAATTGAGAATTGATGTATATTCATCATATGCTGAGAATAGCATACCAAAATCCTCAGGATTTTTGATACGGAATGCCAATGCCATCGTTCGTTTATATGTGATTTAGTATGTTATACTATGATATGACTAATGACTGTAGCTGGTGTATATTTGAGTGGAGTCTATTCGATACACCAGTCTTTTATTAACTTTTCAAATTTTTCTTTTGTGGTAGGTTGGTTATGTTATGCTGACCTGATACGCTAATATTAGTAAACTAACACTGTAGACAGTTTATAGATATGATAATCTACCGACGATAGGCAGCGTGGCGTCCGTCTCCAATTCTGTACTGTACAAAGTAAGGCGTCAACTCTCTCAACTAAAATAAAACATCTATTGTCATTTTTTAGAAGTTTCTTTGCAATCGGAAGATCTCTGGAACTTTATAAAGTCAGAGGCCATCCAACACAAATTATACTAAGAGTGTTAATACTCTATTTTAGATGCGTATTAATCGATCATTCACTATGCAATGTTACACCGCCAATATCTAATGTATCTTATCAATATATTTAGATATTCACATATTGGGATCGGTATCCTCCTCTGCTGATTGTGATTGCTCTTGATTCTCCTCTGCTTCTTCTCACCTTAACCCTTACACAACTCATACTGTATGCCAATTAAAGGTATAGCTACTTACTTTTACCTTTATCTTTATAAGCAACCACTTAAAAGATAGTTGACAAATACTCCTCCAGTCTAATAGCATATTCCGTGTATGGGCTCCCCTCACCATTATACAACTTACAATTATTCGTCATCTTCATCAAGTCCAAATACAACATGTGTTTGTTCTTATACCAATCCCCTTTGTGGATACGTTTCTCAATAGTTTGTAAATCCATTGGCTCTTCTTTTACAACATCAAGATAGTCGGTAACCTCATCGGTATCGACAGGATCACGGAAACAATAACTCCACTTTTGATCCAATATCTTCTTCAAAAGTGATAGTAAATCAGTCTTCAATTGAGTTCTGCTGATTTCATTGACCATTTGTGCACCTTCCGAGTTAACATCATTATTGGCAGTAACTATTCGTAACTTTGGGGCTGGACTAACCCCATACTCATTAAGTACCGCCCATCCATTTGTTGGAGGAGTCATACTATCAGCGTTATTTGGAGAACCGTAATATTTATTGTACTTAGAACTAACATTCCCATCCCAATAACCAATAAACCAATTGCTAGGTCCCATACTTGTCGAATCACGATAAATGTAGTCGTAGTCCTCTTTGCCATACACTGGAGCACCGTTACACATCTTCCCAACTATCTTGGTATAGGTGCCATCAAAGTGAAAGTTGCCACAACCCTCCACAATTACTTGATCAACATTATTTGAAGATGTAGATTGGCCAATAGCTGCTAATGCCTCTTGATTGTTAGTTGTACTTGCAGCTGTGCCGTCCATATCATTTGCTTGACTACTCGTATTGTTATTAGCAGAAGCAGCATTAGAATTATCAACTGTTTTATTTGCTTGATTTTTTGTTCCGTCTTCATCTTCTTTATCAGTGTCTTCGTCATATGCATGATCATTATCCTCTTCCTTCTTTACAGTAACACCACCCGCATGATTATTGGTATCCTCTGGCGGTGGTGATACCTTCCTCCGCTTATTACTACCACCCTCTACATTAACATCATCGTTAACATCATTATTAACAGCCCGCTGTTGTTCCGCCTCAGCTAACAACTTTTCAACATCCTTCAATTCCTTCTTTGATACATCCAACTGAGATTGCAAAGCTGCATACATTGCAATTGCCGCATCCATGTTGGATTTAGCCGATGATACATTATTAGTTGTTATTGATATTTGTGATTTGATAGTTGATATATGTTGTTTTATTGCCTTTACTTCATGGCTCTCTTCTGTTGTTGATGCCATGATGTTCTATGTCTTAACTGATTGGTAGGTGCACCTTATGCGAGCTTGTGATATTTATATATCTGAAATTACATAGACCGATTGCAGCAATAACAAACCAATAAAACTGGCAAGTATTTCTTCTTATGTAATAATATATGTAATAAGTACAACAGTGGATATCAAACATCAATAATGAAAGCAATAGCATGTACTCAAGCAAAGGTGATTTTTAGAAGTTTCATAAATTAATGTCGGAAGTTCTGGAACTTTATACAATGAAATAAGCAATATTATGAGGTAATAGGCGAGATGAAATCGTCGGCAGTCAATCAATTGTACATTCCTCAATCCTCTAGATCGGATCTTAAAGGTCTTTTGATTGGCGGTAGTTTCATGGCAGGGGTCTCAAAATCAAGCTCGAACATAAACACCAAAGATAGGAGTTAGAAGCTCATAAATTCTTTTGCAACGCGCCTCTTACCTACTTGTACCTATCATGATTGGTCGGTCAATATAGAGCTATCGCACATATGATACAATAGAGTTTATCCATAATAACTTGAGTTATTTGGCATAGAAGCAGCAGATTGGTATGTATAGGCTGTATATAGTATCTTGATAAAAGCTATAACACATCACTTATCACTTACAGACCTATCAAAGACTTAAAGTATGGGCAAGAAGAAGACAAAGAGACGATCTAAAAGCAGAAGTGGTAGTATCGATCAAGCCATTGCCGCCGCTGATACTAATACCAATGATACAAATCTTACTACCTCACCAAAACTAACACCACAAAGCCCATCAAAAGAGAAATTTCCATTAAAAATTGATGAAGAAGATTTGTCAACACAGCGTCATGATGAGGAAACAGTCCTTACTGCAATATATGGTAATGACTTCACGTTAGAAAGTGGTGCGTGGAATTGTCCATTGTATAAGTTACGTATACGTCCGGCATCGGATGTTACCGATCATGGACAAATTAGTACTGCAGATCTGTCTAATCATGCTCACAATCCGAATAATAATACAGAGAACGATACACAATCATGTGAGGTTACATTACAAATACAACTAAATCAAAAGTATCCCTATTCAGTACCATTAATACAAATCACCAATGTATCAGGAGTATCAACTAATCAAATATCCGAACTATTATCATTATTACAAGTAAAGGCAAGTGAATGTGCCGAGGTTGGACAAGTAATGGGATGGGAATTAGGACAAGTTATCGAGGCATACCTAGTTGATTGTGTTGAGAAACGTAAACGAGATGATATGAAACGATTAGAGGATATGCAAATGAAGGATCATATGAATGATGATAGTTTAGAGTTTGATGCTTCTCGGTTTGATGATGAGGATGTTGGTTATGATCGTAGCAACACGCCGATTGATGAGCATGCAGTAGTTAATATTATGGATAGTGATACACAAAAGGAGGTAGCACGTCAAATAGAAGCGTTGGATAGTGCGGCCCAACTTCGGAAGCAACGGAGACAACGTGCCAGAGGTGGGATACTGCCATCTATAGCTGATAAGCAAGACGAAGAAGATGATGATGAAGATGATAACTTCTTGCAATTACCCGACGGATACGATATAGATCTAGCACCCGCGGCGTTTGTTACCACTCAAGATGGTGATGCAGCTGAACAGAATGCATCATCAAGGTATCAAACTGACTTTGTAGAGATTGCTCACTTAGGCAAAGGCGGAGGAGGCGAGGTTGTACAAGCAATCAACCGATTAGATAGACGAGTTTATGCCATCAAGAAGGTATTATTAGAAGGTGCCACGATACAGAATGAAAAGTTACGAAGAGAGGTAACAACCATTAGTATGATGAGTCATAAGAACATTGTTAGATATTACCAAGCTTGGGTAGAACGTGGTGATCAAGAAGAAGACGAAGAAGAAGAGGATGATGATAGACCTAAAAGTGATAAGGAGGTAACAACGGGAGAGAATGACACACCAATCAATGAGGAAGACGATAACAACGAGGACGGATTATCATCGTCATCATGGAATAGTTGGTCGTCATCTTCTGAATCATCTGTCGATTCACAATCATCGACGTCTGTTGGTGAAAAGATCAAGGATGTCAAGCAGAAGAATACCGACTATGCACGATCTCTATCACTAGACAACTTCCTTGAACACGAGGTTGGGCAAGATGCTACAAATCCCTTGTTTGGGAATGGTACTCTGTTGGGATATCCACCTTTAGCTACATCTAAATCATCATCACTTTTACCTACGCATAATGAGCAGCGGCCATCAAAGTCATATTCTACTTCTGATTGGCAGACGAGTGATATTAACTCTCGGCAGCGGCAAAGACGGCAATCTAATGGTATAATGTACATACAAATGCAGTACTGCAAAACAACAATGAGAGATATGATTGACGATTCCAAGTTGTCTCTAGACATTGTTTGGAAGAGTCTGAGACAGATATTAGAAGCATTAGTCTACATACACAGCCGCAATGTCATTCATCGAGATCTCAAGCCTGCCAACATTTTCATAGATGATGAAGAGAACATACGACTCGGAGACTTTGGACTAGCGACATCTAACCAAACAACAAAGCAAGAAGAGTCTCCCGAATCAGAGGCAGAAGTTCTTTACGAGGCGATAGATGATATTAGTGGTCTTTTGGGTACCTCATCTTCCGCGGCCAACCTAAGTAATCCACCATCCTCAAGAAGTATTACCGGCGGAGTAGGTACCACATTCTATATGGCACCAGAACAAGAACACAGCAAGCTATCGAAGTTCAAGACATCATATGACAGCAAGGCAGACATGTATTCTCTTGGGGTGTTACTGTTCGAGATGTTTTTGTTAAGACCGATTGGCTGTACATATATGGAACGAGCCGAGATGCTAACTACACTCAAGGGAGGTCCACGAGGAGTGGTACCAGATGCAGACATCTCAAGTACTCTCTTCACAGCAACAGGAGACATTGTTGGGGATTGGGAACAAGCATCTGAGAAGAGATTACCAAAACAGTTTCTTGATGAAGTTCCAATCAATGCTCAGAAGATAATACTCTGGTGCCTAGAACGTTCACCAAAGAATCGACCATCCGCTAAACAACTACTTGAATGTGACCTAATGCCACGGAAAGTAGAACTGGAGAAACGATACCTTAATGAAGTGCTTCAGACCTTATCTAATCCTCAATCAGAGGAGTCATACTACCAAATCCTTTCCAAGATGTTTGGTCGGCCCACTTCATCGGCAGTACTTATAACATATGATAATGAAATATCCATCAGGGCATCAAAGATCGATGCTCAACACCTATTGGCAACATCATTAGCTACGGTGAAAGGGTCACATTGGTCTAGACTGTCATATACGAACCCAATGTCATCGGTATCTGTTGCTGCTGCTGTTTCAGCATTACAACGTGCCAGAAATGTCGGTACAGTATCAGGTGGAGGTAGAGAAGGAGAGAGTAAGTTGTATTTATGTAGAGTTCAATCTTACAACACAGGATACTTTTTTGTATCCTTATCTCTTTTGAATGCTCACATCTTATGTTCATTCTTTCATATCCTACCCATACACTGAAGTTTTACGAGGTGTTCCTCAACAGGCAGCAACAGTCCTAGCACAAACAGCCGCTGCGGCCGCAGGGATCGAGGGGTTTAATGGAGTTCTCGGTGCAGATCCACGAGTCGTCGAAGCCATGTGCCGTAAGCTAAGTGATATCTTCAAGTCACATGGTGCCGTAAGACTACAAGGGCCTCTTTTGAGACCAAAAGAAGCAAATGAGTTGGAGTCTACATCATTCAACAAGCCTGTGGAAGTTCTTGGCAAACGTGGTTGCGTATTAACCATTAAAGAAGACCTGGTCGTTAACTTTGCAAGAGCTGTGGCTCGTGGAGGTTCGGCAACAAGCAATTTGAAACGATATGATATCAGCAAAGTATACATCGAAAGTGAAGCAGGTCTTCATCCTAAAGAGATGCTCGAGGCCTCATTTGATATCATTCAAGATGAGAACATAGCCAAGGCGGAATTGCTAGAAGCTGAGTCCATACTTGTTCTTTGCCGGGTCATGTCTCTTCTCACCCCCAAAGAAGCAAAGAGTTACGAGCTACCACCCATTGTACTTCATTCTCCCGTTTGGTATCTTCGAATGACACATACAAGGCTGTCTGATGCAATCATGGACTTGATGTTCCTACCAACATCGGATGTGATTCGTCAATGTTGCTTGAATCTATTTTCATCGTTGATAGCATGCCAACCAAGTGAGTTAATCAATCAACGTCGACAGACTGGCAAGCATAAACGGAAGGCTCGAGAATTAAAGGCAGAAAGAATGATGATAATAGATACATCTTTAGAGGCGGCAAGTATCAGTGACATCCTTCCAAAGCAATCTGTCAAGCGTCTCAGGGTATTCTTCTCATACTTTGTCATGCCCCATTTAGAAGCTAACAAAGGTATGTAATATATGACGTTGTGCTCATAATCGTACCACTCTACATCCTCACGAACCTTATCCTCTTATTCCACAATACGAACAGTCCTTGATATCATATATGAAGCTTGTAGAAAGATCCACAACGCCGACATATCATCTAACAATAGTGAGGAGGTTAAGAGACTGTCCAAAAGTTGTCTAAGTGAGGTAATGAGATGTATCCAGAAGCTTCGACAATTACTCAAAGCCATGGAGGCTTTGGGAGTTGTCACTTCAACAGCAAAGCAGAGAAAGAAGGATCAACAGCAACCTCACATCAATAACAATAAGAACATCTCCTACCCAGCGTATATATCCATTGACCTTGGATTGAGACAAAAGAGAGGGAACTTCTCTGGCGGTACCTTCTATCAAGTCATACTACTAAATAATACCTTCTTTGAAGATGGAGACGATAAAGCAAATGGAAAAGGAATAAGGGTAGCAGAGGGAGGTAGATATGATGATTTGGTCCGCCACTTCCGTCCTCCATCGAACTTTGGATCTATTCAAGTGAGCAACTACTCGACAGTAAAGATACCATTCTGTTCAGGATTGATTATATTCCTTGGCAAAATGATAGAGGTTTTGTATACCAATGCTTTGACAGATGAAACGTGGCAGGGTCATCAATTATCATTCATCGAGAGTCTTCGTCGAAGTATTGGGAACCTTTATATTGGCTCATGTCAGACCATCCAATGCATTGTTAGTGGTGAGAATGGTCTTGACCTTGCCACATGCCCGGAACGAGCTGCTATTGCATCAGGAAAGTCCACGTTAGTATTGTTATGTGTGAATAAAGAGGACTTCTTCTCTTTTTTAGGATACCGGGAGGTATCCTTTCACTCCTCTCTTAACGAGTTGCCTAACATAAGTTACATCATCTCTCTTTCATCTTCATACATTGTGAAACGCGCATCTTCCAGTGTTGTGGACATCTGGTATATCATGTGAATATCTTGCTCAATCTAGTGTTATCCTAAGTTTGCTTAGACATATTCAAAGCAGTACAAGCACCTCTCCGGAGTGGGTCAGCAGTGCCGACAAGGTATCAGGCATATGTGCTATTCTCAACATACCATATGTCGTAGTTGTACAACCGCACCTTCTAAAAAGCAAAGCATCGGTAAGACTACGCCATATCATATCAAGCACTTCATCTGGTCCGGTGTATGATGGGAGTGAAGAGGTAGTGCTACTTTCATCTCTGCCGTCTTTATTGCTTGATCGTTTGAGCTCCAGAGGTAGTGATTCAACGGATGATGTGCACCTAGATCATTCAACCCACCATCAAGCTAGTAACGGGGATCCATCTAGTCTCCAAATACAGCCACACGGAACAATAGTGGACATGGATTGTATTTACGTCAGTACTGATCAATACTTTGATAATGGGCATCGAGTCAACAACACACAATGGAAATCTATAAAGAAGATTATGAGAAGCTCATCACAAAATGTATCTAGTCATGTTAGTGATATCATCAATCAACAAAACAGCCCAGTAGTTGCAATTGATTTGCCATTTCGAGTTGTTAGAGATATAGGAACACATCTTACATTTGATGGTATTGAGTGTTTGAACGGCAGTACCGAGATCATATCAAAGTATCCTCAATATAAGAAGATATTAAGAAACCTCATGTATGCATTAGATGCTTTGGTACAAAAGAAATCACAAGGCAGTGGAGATAGTGACAAACGAGGAGAGCTAAATCTCTTCCTTTACTCAACTGTCGATGATAAGTATGATCTGATTACTCTAGAATGTTGAGATGGATGATAAGGTTGGTACATTAAACTTAAACTTAACTGACTGATAATACATCTAAGCTGTTAAAAGTATAGGTCCAAGGCCAACGGTCCCTACGGACACCTTAATACTGCTGAGATCAAAGTATGATGACAGATGGGATAGACAGACAAAAAAGGATACATTTTGAATGATACTATGAGTATCATTTGGATCTGATTATCAAGATTAACAACGGATTGATACCAAATAATATGAGTTCAACTAAAGGTAAATATCTAGTGCAGAGCAGCGACTGATAAGATTTCGAGCTCTTCAATTGGTGGTGCTTAACCTCAAGTCGGTATCCTTTCCATGACGTTTCAGGCATGCTCGGGCAGGTGCAGTTTACCCGATGCTTAGGAGAGTTCAGTAACACTGCAATGTAGTAGTAGTCGTAACTACTTGAATTAATCAGCTTCATGTTCAACATAAAAGTCAAGTATTACAATAATGGTGGTCCCGTGCAGCCGTTTGGAGAGTGAAGAATATTCGGCGATCTCAATGCTCACACTTTCTCTCGGAGGTTAGGGCTCTAGCGGCGAAGTTGGCCAGTTAATATATCTCCCTGATAATGCATGATAGTAATCACTCAGAGTAGTTTCCACAGTCCTTTGATTGGTGGTATACAATTTTGCAATTAATTGGGCGTAAAAAAGAGCTATAACTTACAAAGCAAAAACAGACACATCTTGTGCACTAAAAATTTAACATTGCAACTGTATATTTGTATTGTGAAGTTAGATTAGGTACATCGACCACAATATATTCGAATATGGTTGTTGTATTGGAGAACAGTAAACCATTCAAACCATTTGCACAATCAAATTATACCGAGAGTAATGATATAACAAGAACAGCAACAATAGACCAGCCACTGCATAATAACAATAATGTAACTCCATCGATTGCTCTATTGCAACTAAAGCAGAAACTAGCTGATGCTCCTCATGACGACAAGTCTTATCTTGTATATGCACAACAAACTACTGATTTAATAACTGATGATCATTTGATGGGATTTTTGCATGTGGAGAACTTTGATATTGATGTGAGTATTATACCAAATTGACACGATATATTATCTTTAATTCTGTCAACTCATTTAGTTGATCCGCCCCTACTATATTAAACAACAGCGTGCACTAACTAGACTTCTGAAATACTGGAAACAACGGCATAAGATATTTGGTGATAAATATACCCTACCAATTACTTTATACGGAGCCATGCAGGGTTATATAGACATGTTACAGCAAGGATTCTTGATGTTAATGCCAGTTTTAGATGATTTAGGGAGGGCTATAATAGTTGGAAATGCTACTAACTTCGACGAGGTTTGTCGTCAGTGTCCTGAAGCAGCACAAGTATTCTGGTATTTAGTTCATGTTGCAATGGAGAACCCGAGTGTCAGAAAGGTGAGATAGCTCTTATTACTTTCCTTTTGTGTGCACAAGATGTGAACAAAACTTGATCTCATAAGATTTAATGATTCAGAATGGTTTTGTCATGGTGTCCAATGATAAAGATGTTGAACTACATCACTTCGATGCATCTATTATGGTACCAATTCTTCGCTCGGCTCGTTACTTCCCTATCAAATGGCAAGGGTTACATAGTTGCAATCTCAAAATATTTCCAATCATAGCAAAAGGTGTTCAGGCTATGTTATCATTGAGTCAACGACAGATATTTATGATACATAATGGTAGTACTGAGCAGGTATTAGAAAGTTTAGCTGCTTGTTCAATTTCAAAACGTTGCATCCCCGTTGAAATGGGAGGTCAAGTTCCGATTACTCTGAATGCATTTGTTAAGGCACGACTTTTCCTCGAAGGGGATAGTAGTGATAATGATATGCTTAACATCCCCACCAGTTCAGATAGTAATGACTTATCAGCTAGCCCGCATCCATCATCGGATGATCCAAGAGTAATGGCTTACACACAATATGATAGTGTATCATCATCAAATTATGCCGCCGGCAACGCCAATACTTCTCCAAATCAAGTTAATAAAAAGATGAAGTACTCTAGGGTGGGAAGAAAAGGGGATAAAAGGATGAATCAAGCATTAGAAGCTAGGAAAAAGAATCCAGAACTATCATTACTTGCCGCATTATTGGCCGGCGGTTTCATATTCCCCCAATTATATGCACCCCGTGTCAAAATGGCGGATGTTTTGGATGTAGATGGTGTATCTGTCTATCAGAGAAAGAATCAACTCAATCGGAGATTACGGGAAGACAAGAAGAAGAATCAGAAGACTTAGATTGTGTCGGTATTGTAGAATAGTAAATCTTATTAGAAGCAAAGTATAAGTTAGCAGTACTAGTTCGTGGTAGTACCAAAGACGGGGTTTTCATTGTCATTGTAGTTGGGAGATTTGTCTGTGGCGTCATCCTGCTCTTCGTAGATAGTAAGTCCGGTCATGATCAATGCACTTGCGACCCAACATACATTATCAAAGACTGCCATTACCACAACCCAATGAGTATACTCGCCACCATTAGCAGAGAAAGTTTCAATATATCTACTGAGTTGATAGAGGTCTGCTATGGCTTAGTATCATGTGTACACTAGGCAATACATAAGACAAAGAGGAGAGAAGGGGGTTGACCGCTGCTTTCCGTTATATCGCTAAAACTCATTAAGAACTTATAGGGAGAAATGAAGTCGTATCAGACACAAAAAAGAAAGCCATCAAATCAAACGAATATTATTACGGTACTGCTGTACTAGTAGATAATTAAACAAAGCCACAGTTCTAAGCCGAATAAGAACCACAATCATTCATTAGAATATGTATTTGACTTTACTACTTCAATGTTTATGACAGTATATTATTGAATTTATCGCTACTTTACTCAATAAGCGGAGAATTCATCACTTTAGAAGGTGCATCAGAAAAGAAATCAGAACAGAATTACAAATAACAGCTTGCAATATTATATACAACCAAGCATTTAGTACCTCATATCGTTATATATTGCAACTAGATAAACCAATATGATTTCTTATCGAGTAGCACTCTCAATGTTGCTACTGCAACAATCTACGGCCTTTCAAACTATATCAACTTCTTCTACACACCAACATCGGTACTCCTCCTCTACACAAATCTACATGACAGCATCAATCGAATCTTCCTCACCAACACTAGAATCAATATTAATAGATGGCACTAATGGTAATATCAATAGCGAGTTAGCCTCGGCGATATATGAATGGGAAGTAGCGCATAATGATCGACGGCAACATTCGGATAAGGAATCATTTTCAACACGTGATGGGTTGAGATTAGGTACGTTTCTGTTGTGTGGATTCGTATGTGGATGTGGCGGATATAGTTAGCTTTATTTGTTGCAATATATGCGTATGCTTTGAGTTTATACTTCCGCCGCTAACTATCTCTTCCTTTACTCCTCTCATATCTAGTTGACGAGCTGGCTCGTGAGATGTTATCAAGCCTTGGTCAAGATGACACCAGCAGACACAATGATGTTGGTGGAGGTGCAAGCGGAGATATTGCACCAACCACTAGAAAAGGTCTATCCTACAATGATCTAGTTCAAGAGGGTATGATATCATTACTAAGAGCAATGTCAACCTATGACAATTATAAACAACATAACAATTCTTCATTTGAAGAATATGCCAAGCAAAGTATAACCTCCTCTTTCTTACAATACATGGCTCAATCATCACAGATTCGTCTACCGTTATCAATCCAAACTACATTACAATCTGCAAATGTAGCCGCTACCAAGTTACGACAAACTTTAGGAAAGGAACCATCATTAACACAAGTTGCAAATGAAGTTAATGTTAATCCTGAGAAGTTATTACTCTATCGAAAGTTATACAAGAGTAAGCATGGTAGTGATGCATATGTTAGTGTTGAGGATGGATTGGAGATATATGACCCGACATTATCTGGTGTAGGTGAGGGATATGGATTGAGTTCTCGGATAGATACCGAGGGGGATAAGAAAGGAGATTCATCAACAACCGAATCAACAACAGCCTCAACAACATCAGTAGACATACTATCCGATAATGAACAAGAATTACTCGCCCAAATTAACTTCCAAGAAGATGATTGGACTAACGATCCACCCGAACGATCAGTATCACCACTCAAGGATGTCTTAACTGATACCGAAGAATTAAACAATCCATTATCATATACACATCACTACTTGATCAATGAGGAATTAAATGAGTTTCTAAAAGAGACATTGACAGAAGAGGAATTGATTATTATACAATTAAGATTTGGTTTAGTTGATAGTAAGTATGGTGGGAAAGGATGGAGTGCTAAGGATATTGGTTTGAGGTTGAATATGGATCATGATGAGGTTGTGAAGATTGCTAGTGAAGCGTTGGAGAAGTTACGAATGAATAGGGAGGAGATGGAGAATGATAATGATGCCTATGTTGAGGTTAGTTTGTAATGAAGTGTTGATTATATATGTAAGGCAGGCTCTAGTGAAGGCAGGAATGTTTCAAAGTGTCGGGTCATAGTAACTACAGTACATAGATGATCCTTACTTTAAATCGAGCATCAAAAGCATAGTCTGTTTCTTTCTCAATCCTCAATTATCTTCCACAATGCACAGGGGACCCTATTCTTCATTCTCTCTCAATCACTTCTGTTCTACTCTATACTGTTTAATATTCAGCGACATAACCCCGAGTTATGAGTAGAGATTTACCCTGGCAAACCCCTATCCCTTCTAAAGATAAATGGATCCCAGTCATCCCAACCCGTCTCTGGAGGGGTTACAGAGTTATGTTGTGATGTGTATACAGTAGGAGATGTACCAATATTGGCACTTGTGACTTCACTATACAAGCGACCAATATACCAATCACTCTTGATTGAGGACAAGACATCTCGATATATAACGAAGTTGGGTGACCCCGTACTTGTGCTGACATCCCACTGTCCTGGCTTAATGTATACTGAATTGCCTCGGTATACCAAGTTAGCTGCTCGATCATAAGCACCATTAACTTCGGGTTTTTCACACCCTCGAACTACTATTTGATCCACATTTGAGAGTCCAGGGCGATGATCAGCACTAACGATGTTGTTGTCGATCATAGGACGACATTGTGGAGCAGGTAAGACACCCCCACGTACTCTACCAACTACTTTCCATCCATTTTCTGGAGGAATCATGCTACTGTCTTGGCCTTGGAGAATTGTAATAACGGGTGATTTGAACAGTGTAAACCTATCCAAGTGTTTTGTTTCTAGACACTCCAGACCAATGTACCAGGTTTTTACTCTATCCCAAAAGAGTGTAAAGGTAACTGATTTATCCTTCCAAACTCCTCTTTTGGTATAGACCGGTGTTGTGCCATTATGTGCTGATCTAATATAGATGCCATTAATGTCGGCATTTGATCAACATAACCCAGGTGAGTCTTTAAAGTCCTTGTTGCATCCCTTGCGGTAACGAGTAGTTCTTCAGCATCTTTCAATTCTCCGGGAACTGTATTTCGACGCCCCACAGTTTTCCTAACAATAGCTTCGGCTTCGTAACCCATTGAAGAGTTTGTAGGCTGAATATCAGTAGCAGGTGCCGACGAGGTAGAGATTTTAGGAGCCGGCTGGCATCCATAAGTCACCTTCCATCCATTTACTGGTGGAGCCAAGCAGTCTGCATTCTGAGGAGAACCATAAAGGCTCACATTATTTGGTGAACTGTCAATATCCGATACAGAGCCTTTCCAACCACTAATAAACCAATTGTTAGGACTGAAACTCATCGAATTTCGATAGATTACATATTCAACTGCTTTTTTATCTGATAAGATAGTCCCCATATGCAATACCTTTTTACTATACACTGGAGCACCTTTATACATCACTCCGGGTACTCTGTTGTAAGTACCATTTACATCAGACAATCCACAACCCTCAACAACAACCTGGTTAAAGTTGTCACTAGTGTTGTTTGTTGTTTGATTTGTAGTTTCATCCTCCTCATCATCTTCTTTATCAGTATCATCATCATATGCATGATCATTATTGTTAGTCGTACTTGTAGCTGTGTAGTTCATGTCATCATTCGATTGACGACTACCCGAATTAGCTTCAATATTGGCAGCAACTAGTCGTAACTTTGGATGCTGGACTAATACCCCCATCGTGATGGGGTTTAGGTCTACCCAGCCGCTTGTTGGAGGAGTCATATTGTCAGCGTAGTTGGGAGATCCACAATAATGGCATCCTTCGATAGAACTATCACTCCCATTCCAATCACTAATAAACCAATTGTTAGGTCCCATGATCATTGAATTACGATAAATAACTTTCCCTTTGCTATTGCAATACACTGGAGCACCGTCATGCGTCTGCCCAACTATTTTGGTGTACGTGCCATTACAGTTAGAGTTGGCCCAACCCTCCACAATTACTTGATTGATTTGGCCAATAGCTGCCTCTTGATTGTTTGTACTCCCGGTTGCGCTGTTCATACCATTGTTTAATTCACTACTACCCGTGTTGCTATTAGAAGATGCAGCATTAGTTTTAGAGTTAGCAGCCGAATTGTTTGTTTGGTTTGCAATTTCGTACTCTTCATCATCGTCCTCTTTGTCAGTCTCGTCATCATAGTGATGATCACTATCCTGTTCCATTTTTACAGTTATGTTGTTATAATCCGGTTCTTCTTCATTATCCGTCTCTTTATCATAATCATTATCCTCTTCCATTTTGACGGTAATACCAGAACTAATAGTTTGAGGTGATATCTTCCTCCGCTTATTACTACTACCCTCGGCCTCTTGCGTAGCTCGTTGTTCCGCCTCTGTTAACAACTTTTCAACATCATTCAACTCCTTCTTTGATGTTTCTAATTGAGACTGCATAGTATCAATATTACTTTGTGTCATACTTTTTACATTGTTTAATGCATCCTTCATTTCCTTGGCTTTGTCTTTTGCCTTCTTTAGTGTATATTCGATTTCTTTAACTTCTTTCTCGGCCATATCTGACATAGTTTGTGCACTTTCAATCATCTTGGTAGCCATTGCTTTAGTAGAGGCTACATTGTTTGTGGCTGTAGATACTTGTGATTTAGCAGCGGATAGACGTTGTTTTATTGCTTCTATCTCACGTCGTCCTTCGGTATTATGAGTAGACATATTGTATTAGAGATGTTCGGGGTTTCAGTAGTTGCAAGCTCGATTGTCGATTTTGAGGTGAACTACTTTCAATGGGTATCCCTCACTGCCGTAAGTTATCGTATGAATCTTTCTTTGCAATATACTCAATTTATTAGATAAATAGCCAAGAATCGTTGTTGTTGTATGCACAAGCAATTGAGATTATATTGATAAACAACTGACAACTATGTACTCATAAGATGTGTACCTTTTTGTATCTTTTGTGACTAATCACAGACCGTTTTCTATACCCGATAAATGCAAATTTGGAACCCAAATCATTATAAACTCCTCTGTTTACTGCTCTACATCGACTAGGGGGTGATTATCAGGGGATATAGACAAGGCAACACTCAAACTCAAAAAATCTTCACGCCTAAGGATACCGATCTGATATTAACCACCACCAATTGAAAGAGCTCAAAATCTAATCAGTACATAGAGCTCTGCCTAGATGTTTATCCTTTCCATTATCATCTCAATTGGTATTGATTCTGGTGTTCAGCTCTGCTACAATATTTGCATCTTCACTCTGGTATCCTTTTTTTTGCACTCACTCCTTTACTAGTTGCCCCATAATATTATCATAGGAGGATGATCGTCGGCAATCAATCGGAATATTGTAGGTCTCTATACATTCCTTATACCCTCTAGATCGGATTTTAATGATCTTTTTACGGTAGTAGTTTCATAGTAGAAGTGTCAATATCAAGCTCGAACAAAGACTCCAAAGATAGAAGCCTACTTTTGCCTATTGCAATACGCCTCTGCTTGCTCGTATTGAGATCAATTATCTAGTTATCATACGAGAGCTCATGCGTATTGATGCTTGTATCAGTTCAAATTACCAAAAGTCTCCAAGCCTGCCTCAAATTAAGTTGCAATTGTACACCACATAAAATAACACATCTTGTGCTGCACACTTTTACATAAATGAGTGCGGTGTTTGAGTATACGGGGAACGACAGTGTACCTAAGGATGTAGTTATTGCACGGTTTCATTCAAATGTTATTGAGGTGAGAAATCATACATTTAAAGACACCAGTTTGATAGATGTAGTATTCAATGAGGGCCTTCAAATAATTGGGGACTTTGCATTTAGGGAATGCAATTCATTAGAGCGCATAATTCTTCCATCTACTGTAACTGAGATTGGTGAGTATGCATTTCAATATTGCAAAAGTTTGAAGGAGGTAGTGTTAAACGAAGGTCTTAAGAGAATTGGCAGGGGTGCATTCAATATGTGTCAAGCATTAGAAAGAATCACAATGCCTTCTACTGTTACTGAGATTGAAACTGCTTCATTTAGTTGTTGTACAGGATTGAGAGAGTTGGTGCTCAATGCCGGATTAAAAAAGATTGGGGCCAGTGCATTCCTTTCCTGTCGAGCATTACAAAGTATTACAATCCCATCTACTGTTGATGAAATTGATGTGGCTGCATTTAGCCATTGTGAAAATTTACGGGATGTTGTGTTGAATTGTGGAATTAAGATGATCAAAGGACAAGTGTTTGGTGATTGTACATCGTTACAAAGCATAAGAATCCCATCTGCAGTTACGGAGATTGGTGAGCGTGCATTTAGGTGTTGTAACAATTTACGGGAGGTGGCACTGAATGAAGACCTGATCAAGATCGGGGATTCTTCATTTGAATGTTGCTTCTCATTAGAACATATCACAATTCTTTCAACTATCACTGAGATCGGTCAAAATGCATTTATTAATTGCTGTAGATTAAGGGAGGTTGTTATACATAATGAGGAAATAATGATTGCAGATGAAGCATTCAGTGGATGCTCGTCATTGGAGAGATTCAATTTCCCTAGCCTTTCTACTCGATTAGGTGTTGTGGAGGGTGATAGGGTTAGTAAGGATGAACGAGGTGAGGCTCCTTGGTTTGCTAAGGAGGATGAGGATAATGAAGCTACAGCGGCAGTAGGGGGATTAAATGAAAGTAGTAG
>Ga0214478_100150_pt1 | contig 38199 bp, 26 predicted proteins | sample M1_20Mar14CPVII9_2_FD_178001 | JGI IMG/M metagenome (GOLD analysis project Ga0214478, IMG submission 178001) | Marine eukaryotic communities from Monterey Bay, California, United States - M1_20Mar14CPVII9sort6BwellD7 | ecosystem: Environmental > Aquatic > Marine > Unclassified | place: USA... | reverse complement strand
CGGCGGCCAACAAGAAGACAACTACAAACGCTAATAAGCTATTGTTGAATAATATGGAACAGCTTTCTGGTAACAGGGGTAGGAGCAGAGGAGGTAATAACAACAAAAACAACTGGAACAACAGTGGTAAGAAGAATCGAAGAAGTAGAAATAACAATAGATGGAGAGCTTCTAGATCAGGTGGAAAGTTCCGTGGTAATAGGTGGGGATCATCAGGTGACAAGTGGTCATCAGGCTCATCAAGTGATTGGGCATCTAGTGGTAGTAGTGGTGACTGGGGATCTGGCAAATCTGGCAAATCAGGAGGGTCGTCGGGAGGTAGTCAATCCTGGTCGTCATCAGGAGATGATTCATGGTCTGGTGACAATGCATGGACAACAAGGAAGAAGAGAGATTCCTGGTCGGGCGTTGTACAATGGAACATGGAGAAGCAATGTCCATGTACATATATTAAGAGTCCTCATCCTGTGGCTTGGGGTGAAACGAAGCAAATGATTAAAGTTTGTACCTGTGAACCAACATATATGCCTACGACGTATCATCCAACGTGAGTTTGTTATTGTGTATCTTTTCTTTGTCTCTTTGACTTGAATGTGTAAGGAATCTCTCGCTGACCAAATATCTGATCTCTCGCGTATTGCAACAGAGTTGAACCAACTGCATATCCCACTGAATTCCCAACGATTGAGCCTACAATGTTGTAAGTATGAAGCTATAATGCTTCTCGTTGTTCTTCCGTGTTGATTATACTCATTCATACTTTGATGTTCTTTTTACAGCCCAACCATCGAGCCTACTCTCTTTCCGTGAGTTCATACATTATGAAGATCATATTGTTTTGTGATATCATGAGCCTCTTCTAACACTTTCTTTTCCCCTGTTGCAATTAGAACAATGATACCATCGACAAACATGCCCTCGTACATACCTACGCTCTCCCCAACCCTCAACCCGTGAGTCAAAACTTTGTTGTATGATAAAAGATGTATCTTATGTGTTCATCAACTTACATCTTCCTCTATGTGTCACTACTTTGAATGAACAGGACTTTGCTACCGACACTGTTGCCGTACGTACAAACTATTGTTGAATTATAAAGATATATCCTTTATGTTTATCGCTCACATCCTCTTCTTCTTCTTTGATTCACTACATTAAAGAACTTTGAGCCCAACCCTCTCCCCGTGAGTACTTCTATGACCTTGAAAGCTTGTACGACCGTCTGTCTCTATATGTTCCTGTTCACTTACACATATGTACTCTCTCTTATCTTCATTTTAGATCATTATCCCCAACTTTCAGTCCAACGCTCTCGCCGACACTGTCACCGTGAGTACTTTAATCAAGAACCTGGCTTGTTTTACTTCTTTGTGATACTTGCCATGAACTTACACCACCTTTTCTGTCAACACAGAACTCTTTCGCCTACATTGTCGCCTACATTGTCGCCCACATTGAGCCCTACTTTGGCCCCGTAAGTTTATCATGGTTCTTGCTTTTTGATGATGAGTTCTATATGTCAGTTAACTCACCCAGATTTTCATTCGATTCACACAATAGAACATTGAGCCCTTCTCGAAGTCCAACAAGGAGACCTGTTTAAGTTTATAGTTCAGAAATTGATGATTGATTTGATTGACAAGAGCTTGCTAACTTCAGCATGTCTTTTATTATATGTAGGGGGTTAGATAGAGTGATAGTTTCATAAAGTTTATTAAGATACTGTATTGTATAGTAGTGGAAAACAAAAGTATCTTCAACTCTAAGTGAAGTCTAAACTTTGATGGGCTTCCTCTCCTTTGTAACACCCTATCGTACACAGCTAACTGATATGCAACATTCACAACTTAATTGGTTACTCCATCTAGTGTAATGTGAGGCAAGGTATCCTCAAGGATACCTCCTCCCTACCTTCGTTAGTCCTATAAGTCAAGTTTAAATCTAGCTACCTCCTTATATCATATATGCCAAATGCTTATTGTAAAACTATTAATCTATCTGTGTCACCTGAGAGTGCTCAGTAGTAATATCTCTGTTACTGGAGTCAGTCTCACGCGCAACTTGATTGAGTCAAACTCGTTTTGTGGATCTTTGTCTCTTTGCCTATAGATAGAAACTCTTTACAATATCAATTAGTTTAAGAATACTACAAAGCTCAAACAGGTTTTCACTCGTTCATACATATAGAGGCCATTGCCTTTAGATCTTTTAAAGATCTATGAATTATGGATCATTCATTATATCATTCAAATTCAATATGTTATCTCCTCCCCTATTGTTGCCGGTGTCTCTATTCCTAGGACTAGCTTGTATGATGGGTCTACGCGTCGGTTTACCCTCTGGTGATAAAGTAGGCGTCAAGGTAGGGCTAAATGTCTATAGAGGAGAGTAGAATGCAGTAGAAAGAAATATTGTGTTAGATATGAAACCATGAGATTGGGGAAAGCAGATAAATGACAATTGGAATTAACTCACCGGACTAATCGTTGGGCTCAACGTTGGGCTAAACGAGGGTGACAGAGTGGGTGCCAAGGTTCTACAGAAAGAAGGTATAAAGATTGATGAGATACAGTCAATGGACACGGGACAATAGACAAGAAACTACTTACGGAGCAAGTGTAGGGATGTAACTTGGAAAGTATGTGGTCGGGTAATCTGTGGTATATACTGTTGGGTACATCGTCGGTACAATTGTAGGTTGAAGTGTCTATAAAGTAGGGGGGAAAGAGAGAGAGATGCGTTAGTAATTGAAGCCATTTATATACTTTCGGCATCAATCCTTTACAATCAATCGATTCTGATCACTTACTGGAAATAAAGTTGGCTCGGTCGTTGGAAACATCGTGGGTTCAACTGTAGGAAACAGTCTGTGCATAGAAGATGAGAAGATAATGTTAGAGTCAGCTAATTGACGAAGAAAAAGCACTTGGCAAGATACTCTAAACTCACGTTGGATAGTATGTCTTCTTAATCCACTCTACTCCACCATCCCATGAATCTCTCTCCCATGAGTTACCTCCAGACCAGCTTCGACTACTGCCACTACCACTAGCTGACCAATCATCGTCATCACCACTGGGTTTACCAGACTTACTACCAGCGGATGCAGCACCTCCTGACCAAGGATTCATTGATCCTGACTTGCCTGACTTGCCAGAACCAGATGATACCCATGTATCGTCTCCTGATGAGGATGACCATACTGAGGACGCCCAATCTGATCCTCCAGAAGACGTCCATTTGCTTCCTGTGTTTACCCACTTAGGTCCTCCCCAACCATTTCGTTTCTTGGCTCCATTTGTTGCAGTATTACTTTGACGTTTCTTGGTACCATTTCTTTGATTATTGTTTCTACCTTGCTTCTTCCTATTATTTCCTTGCCTATTGTTTGATCCCTGCTTGTTTCTATTCATGTTGCCTCCTCCGTTTATTTTGTTTCCTCTCCCTCCATTCATTTTGTTTCTTCCTCCTCCATTATTACCTCCATTCATCTTGTTACCTCCACCACCTCCTCCTCCGCCGCCTCCATTACCATATCTCTTCATCATATTATTAGCACGCACATTCATCTTCTTCGTATTGGCACCACGATGATGAACTCTGTTGTTGTTATTGTTATTACCAGATGTTGCCTTCATTCTAGTTTGAGTACCACCAGCATTGTTGAGTCGCTTTACCACTCCATTCTGCTGTCTAAGAGTATCCTTGATATGCAGACCATTCAATCTCTGTTGTTGGGTAGAACTAATAAGACCACCATTGCCAGTTTGTTTTCTGTTATTAGCTGCAATACGAGGCTGCAGTTTCCGTGATGGTATTGAGTCGTAGGTACTACCATCTTGTCCTTTTAGTTGCAGACCTCGTCGTTGTTTGTCAACAACTACTATACTCGCTGTATCCTCATTACTCTCGGCTGAGACTGGTTGTATACTGTTGATCATTATTGCAACTATTGCAATACCAATGACGGCAACTGTTTGATATGGTAATCGACGCTTCCGTCTTAAAGATATCATCGAAGATCGTCGTCGCATTGTTTTTATTTCGACACTCATATCTTGTGTTCACTTTTATCTTATGAATATTGATACACAATGATTGTCACACTCACTTCTCATACTCTTAACCTAATCAATGATGGCTTACCATGACTGATGAGGAGGCCGTCGTCTATCCGTTTATTAGTGGAGTTAGCAGAGATGTAAACGACAATCGTGCTGCGGGGGTAAAATTTTAATTCTAGCTTGCTTAGTAATGCCCAGCCCGTTAGACATAAAGAAACACAACTCAAGAACGCAATGCCAATTGCCAATGCAATGCAGTAGGACGGCTATTGCTGTGGATTAACAGTATTATTATGGTACTTCCAACGGTTGCTGCAAATGGTGGTAGACGGCTGAGCTCTCCTCGTCGTATTAATATCAGGAATAGAAACAACAACAAAAATAGTAACAAATTAAACATAAGTGGGTTAAGCCTTCTCGTTTTCGTTGTTATCTTATTATGGGCATCTATTGTATTTGTATCACCACGGCTAATACATCATCAGACAAACAGTAACAGTTATCTAAATGATAAGTTGCAAGGACCACCGTTGCAATCACAACATCACAACACTAAAAAGAAGAAGAGAGGTTTACTAAGTAAACTTGTGCACCATCATGCACCGATAAAGGGTAGAGGACGGTTGGGTAGTAGCAATTATTCATCAAGTACACCAAGAGTAGTGGGAATGTATGCATATCCACTAAACAATGGATCAAAACTATTTACAGAAGATAACAAGAAGAATAGAAACGATATGAGAAACTATTTACCTCACTATAAATATATAACTGAACGTATCTCACCATATCTATTATCACAAACTTCGGAGACATTGCGTAGAATACGACAACACGATTATTTTGCGAAGAATACCTTTTGCAACGAAAGTTATATCTATTCTTATGTTCCCCATGTTCTTCGCTCTTTACATGACCTTGGTTGCTCTCCATGACAAAATGCACATGTTGCTCTAAGGTATCGTCCAACTTCATTCAACAGGACTACAATTTGCTTGTGATTAAGGTGAGCACCTTCATACTTCTTATCTACAGTATGATCCCAATGAATAACTGTTGAATGAAAAGAAGAGATGTTCATGAAGCGCTTCGTACACTTTGGATCTGCACATCGCTTACTCCGCTTCTTCAATGCTCCCAAAATAGCTGAATTTATTAACAGTTTGCAGTCATCTCTGTCGGTAAGGTTATTGAACATATCATCAACATCAAAATCAACAGTATCATCAAATAAAATGCCAAAGTGATCATAAAAGATAGATCGAAGTATATCTGGAGTACATCTGGTTACAGAACCATACCGAAATCCACCCATTACAAACAACTTGAGAATAACAACAATCAAATCAAAGTCCATTACCAATTGGCGGCCAGTTACATGTTCATCATCTTCATGATATATGAGCTGATTCTGCAGCTTATTCAACGGAATACTGAACACGTTGTCTTGTTCTTTGAAGTTATGGCAACCAGCACAGAACACTACACAGTTCTTCTTCACTTCTTCGGACATTTTGTCAATATCTCTCATTATATCCCAGGAAGAGATTGGCTTCCCGTTGTTGATGTGATGTAGATGAAATGCATACAGTGACTTGGCTGATTCATAATCAGAAGGCTTGATTGAACATCCTTTCATCATGCATTCTATTGCAAGTCGGACAAGTAAACGGCGGTATAATTCACCAATGAGATTAGGACGATTATGGCGTGCATTTATGTAGTCTTCATTGGTAAATGTGCAGACTCCATCCCATCGGATCCCATTAAACTTATCACCAAACCATGGATCGCTGCTATTATTCTTCTCATCATGATAAGCGAGTTTTATATTTCGGAAAGATATATCATCACTTCGTAGTTCTTCACGCGTGTTATTGTGTTGGGCATCTTTTAATTTTTTGTAGAAAGCTGTCTCCTGGAGTTTCTCGATATCTTGTTTGTATTGATTCTGTGTTGTTTTAATATTGCCACCCTTAGAATAAAACAAAATAGCATGAGTAAAACAACATTAGAGCATTTTATACAACAAAGAAAGTAAACTTACAATGATATCTTTCATATACTTTTCATAGTCGGGGGGGGCATTGCTACATTCGTGTTCATAAGCATAAGCAACTGCTGGATGAAGAGTGTCATTCTGCTCACGAGTTGTTTTTGCTCGTACTTTCTCTTCAGTTATCTTGTCAATCGTCACTTGAACTTGTGAATTGAACCTGTTTTGTAATCTTCTAATGTTCCCATTGTTTCGACCATGGCAGCACAACATATCCCGCTGAAGCTCGAGCCAGTTGATAATTTCCTCAACATCATCTTCTCGATTATCCCAACTACTAGTCCCAGCTCTACTATGATGCTCGACATCACGTTTGAATGCCGTAGATATGGCATCAATAGCTGCAATCATTCTCTTCTTTTCTTGATGATGGTCTACGCCTCTCAAGTCAAAGGTCGATCTGATATGGCCATTCTCATCATATACACTATGTAAACATTCAAACAGATGACAAACATCAAGCTGTTCTTTAGCACAGTTGATATCTTGGTATTCGAACTTATCACCTTCCCAAAGCTTGTGTAGTTGAGTTGGGTCTTCTAGGTATCCCAAAATGGTACGAAGGCGATCCTTTAGGACCTCATCCTCCTTGTACTTGTCATAATACTTGTTGAATAGCCAGAAGGCCAACTCTTGGAAGAATTCCTTCACTGACGGTACATCACTCACACCCTCAGATTCTTTCTCTCTCTTCCCGAGATAGTCTTCTAATGGATTGCGTCGACACATATTTGCACCAGTATCAATATCATATAAGATACAGAGACACTGTCGGACTAGTGCCGAATCTGATGGAATCGTCGTCTCCATTCCAGTTATTCCTAATCCTTCTTTGATAAAACAACGATACTGCCCAGTGTCTTCCATCTGTCTAATAGAAATGTAAGTTTCGGAGTGACTATCATGGACTTGTGCTAAGATATGTTGTGAGTGGTAAAGTTGGCAAAGATAACAAGTACATCAAATCTATATCGCCTCTTACCATTAATTTTGGCAAGCTCAACATCAAAGTCATTACCAATTTGAAACATGTCTTCCAACTCCAACTTTCTTCTATGCTGTCTGACTCTTGTTGCGCAGCCTGTACATAACTCCTTCTCGCCACCTTTACCATTGCAATACACTTTACAAAGTTTGTTACGACAGTAATACCTTGTTGCTAGTGTCTTACCAAACTTTGTCTTTGTGCGCTCTTCTAATATATCCATATCATCTGGGAACTCATCTTCAAAGTAAGCAAGGGTGTCATCATTAGGAGTTGTAAACTCGAGCTCGTCATCATGCTCCGTATCATTTTCAATCTTCTGCTGTATTCTCTTACTCTTTGGTGGTGGTGGAGGCTCATTTTGTGGAGCCGCTGTTGCTTTCCGTTTTCGACTTGACGATGGCTTAGGAGCTCTTCCGTATAAGGCACGGGCGCGAGTTGATACTTCTGTGTATTTCTTTACACAAGTTGTGCATGTACTTACTTTGCCATATAGTGCCTTTCCTTTGGCATATTGAGGACATTCCTTTCCGTTTACTTTGACCATGCATAGCTTAGTAAGCTTGCCGCCAGACATTTTGTGTCGTAGCTCACCAAAGCTAATCTCAGGACAAATACTCTCTACTCGCTGTGCTGTCTTTCGTTTCTTTCTCGTACTGGCAGTAGATGACTTAGCGGCAGTAATGTTAGAACTACCGCGCTTCTTCTTTTGTTGAGAAGCGGAGACATTGGTTTTAGCTGGTGTCTTCTTCTGTCGAGCCGCTCTCTCTGGTCGACTTGAGGCACTTGGAGGATGAGTAGAAGTCTTCTTCTGGGGTCTAGTAGCCGCCGCTCTCTTTGGCGGTCGACCTGGGGCACTTGGAGGACGAGTAGAAGCTTGATTGGGTCGAGGTCGAGTAGAAACTTGATTGGGTCGAGGTCGAACATTAAGTTGATCCATAATGTTTTCAACCTCATTACTCCGACAGTAGACGAGTGTATTTGCCTCTTTGGAAGAGCAAACGGTTCTCTCGTTGACTTGTGTTACTTCGCTATCGTCAAATTCGTACCACGAACCATTAATCTTGAGGTATAAATAATAATGCCCGCATCCAGGCCCTCCGTTATGATTGATAACGGCCTGTAACTCATACTCAAGACTGTTATTGTTTGTATCAGATGATGATACATAACTCCTCATATCAAGTGTGAGAGGGAATCCTAAGAAATCATTGATCTTTGTTGTTGTCTCTGTATCTGAGTCATATTCATTTCTTTTGAATGTCAATATCATCAAGGGAGTAGGATTAAACCTCAAATACTTTTTAACTTGACGCTTGGTATTGCATATACCGTCGATGGTGTCACTAGGTGATTGGCCGCAGTTGATCATATTATCTCTACTTAATGTCTCTGTGTTGATGAAGTCGTCGAGGCATATCATAAGGGCATCTGGATTGCCAATGGCATGTGGTAGGATTTGAAGCAAAAGCCCATATTCTGGAAATCTTGTTGTACTCGTCTTACTACATTCAATGCATTCCAATGTACTACAAACCTCTCCCAGGAATAGATTTGATATCAGACTTGGTTCGTCATCTACTACATCAGTTGGACAACTCTTCAGCTTTTGTGTTGATAGATGCAATGCCTTCAGAAGATACAACAAGAACTCATGACAGTCATGTTGTTGTTGCAGAGGAAACTTGATTGTACACGAGTCCACTGCACATTTGAGTTCCTTAACACTAACATTCCTCTCGCCGCTGTGCATTCTCCTTAGCAGCTTATGTAGTTCTATTGCAATACTTCCATACTTATTCTTCTTAGTATCCGTATCCTTTAGATCATCCATGAACTGTGAATTCAAATATTTCTTTGTTATTGCATCCATATGAGCTAATATCTGCATAGCACTATTCATATAACAATCAACGTTGGTATTGTTTTGTAATCCATTACATCCTTGTAAACTGTGAGATATATCAGTGATGTCGTTACTGTTATTGTACGCTTCATATGCACCCTCCAAATGTTCAATTCGCGATATAGCTAGATCAATAGCCTTCTCTCTATCTTTTGTTTCTGGATATCGTTTATGTACCTCTGCTGCGATATCATCGGGGCATGCTTCACCGATTGCATCCTTGATATATTGATCACTTTCGTTAAACTAATATAATAGGCAGTGAATATAAGATATGAGCATAAGATATGAGCATAAGATATGAACATAAGATATGAGCATATGATATGACACAGAGTATAGTTACTTACGCCATTAACAACACCTTCATCATCATTAAAACCACCACCGCTGTCGTCAAAAGTAATATCCTCATCTCCCTCTTTACCCTCCTCGTCATCCTTTTTTTGACCAGCTAGTTCACTCAATACTTTACTAGTATCCCTCCGGGCTTTCTCTTTTATACCAGTATCGGGCGGTGCAACTAAACCTCTAACATATTTTCCTAATTCTTGAGGCGCGAGATCGATAGGTTGATCAGATTTTCTTGGAGTAGTAGACTTGGACACAGACTTGGATGTTTTTGAATCATTATATGCAGCTGGCGTATTCCGCTTCCTTGACGCTTCCCTTGTATTTGTATGTGGTGCATCACTATAGGGTGTTTTTTCATCTCCTGTAGGTTCAGTTGTTGTTGTTGGTGGTGATATCCCCTCATCTTCAATATTATTATTATCATTGGCTTTGTCGTTCGACACATCTGTGAAGTCTGTGGTATCATGACGCAATGAATGTAGAGCGCTTAATGCTGCCGCTTCCAGAGGCAGATCGTCTACATCTTCAATTGGTTTCTCTATCGACTTCGGCATGATTATATTATATCTTTTATATCATCTTGTATTGCATTGTTGTAATAGTCGAGTAGGGAAGTAAAAAAATAGTACCTTCAGCTACTCATTACGATTCTCTGGGAACGTTCACTCTATCTCAATTGATACTAGATGTGACGGTACATTGTTCCTGCCATAAGTAATTTCATGTTATTCAACATAGTTTATGTCACATCATCTCGAGTCATTATGAGGTGGTAGTACAGATGGTTGAACCCAACAGATTTTACGATTATACAACTCCGATTGTGTAAGGCCGCTTCTCTAATCGCCGATGGTAATACCCCCTCTATCGTCGTCAAGTAATCCTAATAAATATCCCCAACACATGCAACTAACTAGGTACTCGCCACAATCATTAGGATACGGCCGCAATACAATTGAGAGAGATATATAATCTCACCATTATATACTTCAAAATCTACCAACACTAAAACCAATAATATATCTAAATCATATGTCATACACACCACCATACCATTCTCCCACTAGTGATGGTCCACCACAAGTAGGCCGAGATCCAAAGCTTGAAGAGATACTGGGTGAGGCAGCTATCGTCTCACCATCACCAAAGAAGAAGAAGTCTATCGTCGAGAAGAAGACACCCACAAAAAGAAAGAAGACAGCAATCAAAAAGGTAACACATACCAAGTTTACTAAGAAGACTGTTTTTCGCAAAGCATCATGTGTTGGTGCTAACGTCACTAAGAAGTATGATTTGATTTATACATTTGATCCTTGTGAAACCCACCATCACCAAGGGGGCAGGCCGTCAATAAACATTGATGAATGTGATATAAAATGCCACAATTATGCTAATTGTGGTTTGGCTGCATGTCTTGTCTACAAGTGCACTACTTCTCCATACAAGGAGTATTACTATTGTATTGAGTGCCAAGAGAAAGACTTTGGTGGATGGCCTGCTCATGATGAACTACCAAATAAAACTGTTCCGATTTGGAAGCACCGTAATATGATTGAAATGAGTGGTGGAGACAAAGATGATATGCCATTTGAGATTGTTAGTAAGCCGTTAATCTGGGTGCCATATGCTGGTACTGTCCGTGGTAATCACAAGACTAGGAAGATGAAGAATCAGGGACACTGGATGGAAGCTTCAGAGTATGAGTAAATTGAAAACATTGGACCTGTGCATTTATAACTCTTCTCGTTGTTGTAGCGGAGAGTAGATAATTAACAATCCAACTAACTAATTGTAATCTGAACTTGATGCCCGTGTACTACCTGGTAATTTTGATATTGGTACATCTATCCTTATCTACATAACATTAATGGTATCAGTAGGACTAATTTGCGCTGTTTGATGATATGCTGCCTACACTATATTCCATAAACATCGAATGGCAGTACATGCAATTGTTATGTCGTGATATGGCAGTTGTGGCAATTCATAATGGGGACAATCGTATCCCAGTTTGTATTACTATCAGTCTTAATTGCAATTGATTCCGCCATACCATCTCTAACAATCTCCTTACTCCTTTTAATTGTTGGTTGATGTACTATTATTATTATTATATTATCATCATCAATTGTAAACGGTATAAACCGTGATAAAAAGCAGGCGACTGCTAAGTGTCAATTCTTGAGCGTTAACGCAATCTCCAACACTATTTACAACACCAGATACAATGTGACTATTACAATCAATTGATAATACCATATATTACATATGAGGAGAATGTACCATGCAATACCATACCGTTGTGCATTATCTATGCATGCACCACTTCTCTATTTTGCATCGTATTGTAGGTACAGTTGGCTGGTGGTATAATTTGGTATCCTTCATTTTTTCACTCCGCCCCATTTGTTTGTGGTTGTGTCGGGTATTGCTATTTATTGAATGATGGAAACAGAAGAAGAGACCCCTAGTTGATAATAGTTGGAGTATTGATATTATGTGGTGTGGATAATTAATGGGATACCACGAACCTCAACAAAAGATATAATATAGGTATTGTAATGTCTAAGATGATGCACCAAAGTCCAAGCAGCCCAAGAAGAAGAGAGGGAAGGATAAACAGTATCTCCCTTGTTCTATTAATACTCGGAATTTCAATTGTCGTATTTGCAGTGACACCAATCTTTCTCCATCACTCAATGGATATCCAACAATCTAGAAATAATAATGTTCCGCATAATCTTATACATCAATTACAAATTAGTAAAGATCTTGATACGAATAACATACCATTGCAAGACTTTGTATATAATTATAAAATGGCTATATCAGGGAATAGTGAAGGTGCATATCAAATTAAAAGTGAAGATCCATTGAAGCATTTAATGATTGATAGTGATTCACGTGATATGTTACGAAGTATTGAAGAGGATTCCGAAGATTACGAAGGATCCATGGCTGAACCACTCAATAACGAGGAGTGTGAGGCAACACCACAACAAGAAGCATGGATGGTACATGCCAAATCGACATGTAATTACATTCACGAGAATGATATGCATAGTGATATGCGACATCAAAAAACGAAGCTATTGGGTAATGGATATTGGAGAGACGTATGGCCAGTGTATGATTCTAATCCTTCAAGTTTAAAAGCAGAGAAGAAGGTAGCTTTAAAGACTATCAGGTGGTAAGTGTAATGGTATGTCTTGTATATCACAGTTAAACTTTGTCATCTCATACTTTTCACATGTATCTCTTCTATCATACACAGGGAGCATGACTACGACGAGCGTAACTTTCATAGACATGTTAGGGATGCTATTGTATCAGAACGGTTAACATCCTCGCCTCGAGTAACATCCATATTTGCCTTCTGTGGTAACAGTGGCTACTACGACTTTGCAGGCGGCGGATCACTTGCAGATCGATTAGAAGCACATTGGGAAGCACTATATGATGCTGAAAATAAAGAGGAAGAAAGAGGCAAACATAAAAGTGGTGATAGTAAGGATGTAAGACTTCTAGATCAGCGCACAAAGTTGAGCCTGGCACATGATATGGCTGCTGCTCTTGCCGACTTGCATGATGCTGATGGTATGAAAGATGAAGATGGTGATATAATATCGGCTTCTATGGTACATGCTGATATTACCACTGATCAGTTCATTATCATTGATGGGAATTGGAAGCTGAATGACTTCAATAGATGTAGGTTCATGCGGCGGCAGCGAAAGACGGGTCCCGAGACTGGTGATGGAGATGGCAAGCCTTGTGGTTTCCAAGTGGGTAATAATCCCGGCAAGGGAAGGTCTCCTGAGGAATATAAGTATCAAGAGGAGACAGAAAAGGTAGATGTATACTCACTGGGTAATGTGTTCTACACTATATTGACTGATGAAATACCATTTGATGATGTCGGTAGTAAACAAGCTGTGAAAGATATCAAGAATGGAATAAGAGCCAAGATACCACCAAGATTGTTGACGAGTGAAGATCCGGTAGATATAGCACTACGAACTGTGGTTGAACAATCTTGGCAACAAGAACCTCAAGATAGACCAAGAGCACGAGCACTGACAGATTATCTTGCCAAAGAGCTGGAGAAGATAGCCAACAAAGATTAATGTAAGCACATCTCATCTTCTTTAATGTTGTTTTCGCTTTGATTTGTGTTGGAATATGTGTGTACTGGTTGAGATTCTAATCTAATATACATCTCCTCTATACTTGATATATGGCTTCTACTGTCTTACATGTGTTAGTATGTCTTTGGTGCTAGGTACTACTATAATACCACCATGGATAGATAATCATATCACATGATGACTTTACCTTACCTACCTTGTGAGTTTAGCCTACGATACGAAAACTTACCTAATTTTTCACAAGACAGAAATCCGAACACAACTCACTTCGAAATCAATAACAGCTCTATCACCCGGTGATATAAACCTTACACACCTTTTGTATTAGCGGAGCAAGATAGTAATAAAGGCCTAAAGGCGCTGATCACAGCAATACGATTTTGTGCTTGCGGCGTATTGTTCACGACGCCGAGAATAGTTTACTAATAAATCGGAGTGGCATAAAATATCTCCCATTCAATATTTACACCACCCCCGCCGTATTAATACATCAGTTAATATCACCAAACGGAGTAGAGAATATACACCTCAATAAAATATATCCATCAATCATATCCACGCTATAAAAACAATAAACACTTTCCGAGTGTCAAGTTCAACCCTAACAAAAAAAAACACTACACCCTACAATAAATAAATTAAAGTATGGATTCACCCTCCAAGCCAAAGAAACTCCGCAGATCCGGTTCTGGCTCAAGTTATACAGTTCAGAGTCAATTATTGGCAATGAAACAGTTTGAACGTAAAGTTACCAATGACTCCTCATCGTCCAACTCAGATGAGGGTGGAAGGCATAATAATTTTGAGCAGCAACTTGCCAAAAAGAAGAAGAAAGAAAAGAAGAAGAAAAGGAGGAGGCATAGATTAACTATTGATAGTGATAGTTCATCTACCGGGGATGATAGGAAGAAGAGATCCAAGGTTGAGGTGGGTAAGAAGAAAGAGAAGTCCCCGAGGAAATCTCCGAGTTCAACAAGTAGTAGTCAACGTGGGGTAGTTCCTCCCAAGAGGAAGATGCCATTTATACCCGTACCTGCTGCATTGAGTAAAACTGAGCTAAAGCCCATCCTGGAAGTTGGGGATGAAGTTTATTCGGCTTGGTGGCCAAATCCTGAAAAGAGAAAGACGAACACAGATTCAAGTTGGTATGAGGGTCGAATCAAGTCCGTAAGGAGGAAGGTAATTCATAATAGTGGTAATGAATATGGTGCCACATATTTGTATGATATTGATTTTGATGATGGGGATGAGCTTGATGGGGTTGAAGACGCATTTGTATTTCCCAAATTTGATTATTTATTAGAAGAGAAGAATAAGAAATGGCTGGGTGTGAAGAATGTTGTTGATCCAAAAAGTCAAGATATGTGGGCTGAATTGGTTGGGTGGCACGAGGCTACGATTGATGGGAATGTTTATTCTTTTCCTTTATTATCTGGTAAGTTTTGTTTCACAATCCTGTGCACAGTATACTCATTCAACTGACTTATATCTCTCCGATCTTCTTCCACTTATACTATATACATAGCTGCCCTTCGAGCGTATGATACAGCTGTCGTTAACCGTAAAGGATCCAAGACAAGACAATGGGATTTGAACTTGCCAGAAGAATGGCACTTTGATTCAAGGGAAAACACTACGCCGATGGAGGAGGACTCTGAAGAGTCTGGCTCGTTTAGTTTATCAAGCTTGAAGGGATTTGCATTCAAGCCCGACAAGAAAAAGTACAAGGCCAAGATTAAATACGGAGAGAATGATATTAATCTTGGCTACTACAAGCTAGCTTCTGATGCTGCTTGGGCGTATGATAGGGCCCTTGGGGTACTAAGAGGAGAAAAGGCCAGGACTAACTTTGATTCAGAAGACGCCTACAGGAGTTCTCGTGCTTTGGAAATGAAGGAAACAAACCTGCATGTTGATTATGAAACAATTCAAGCAAAGATAGCATCAAAAACTGCATCTGCAGCAAAAGAGATAGGTGGGGACGTATCTGAGACGAAGAAGAAGTCTGATTACGTTGGAGTGTCTTACCATAAAAATAGCAGTAAATGGCATGCTAGCATTAGCCATAACAATAAGCAGGTTGGTCTTAGCTATTACAAGCTTGAGACCGATGCGGCTCATGCCTACGATGAAGCATCGAAGCAACTCAGGGGCTTAAATGGAAGGGTGAATTTTGCAACGATGGAGGATTATAATCTGGCAAAGAAGAATGAGTTGAAAAGGCCAGGGTTGAGTAGCGCTGATGCCGTAGCTCGAGCAGTAATTCTATCAAAGGTATCTGAGGTTGTGTCCAAGATGCTAACCAAGAAATCTCCAAGTCCAAGTGGAAATGCTTCTACTAAGCCTGCAGAGAAATTAGTTAATAAGAGAGGTAGACCAGCAAAGAGCAAGGAGGCTAATGAGTTGACTTGCCCTAACTGTTCAAAAGGGTTTGCATCTCAAAATGGATTGGATTATCACTTGGAGAAGAAAGTATGTCAAACCAAGTTGCCACCTGCTGTATCTAAATCAGATTATATTGGGGTTTCGTACAACAAGGCTAACACTAACAACAAGTGGGAGTCTCGTATCTTTCTCAATAACGAAGAGACTCATTTAGGCATCTACAAGTTTGAAACTGATGCAGCAATGGCCTATGACGAGGCTGCCAAACAAGTCAGAGGATTGAATGTCGAAAGAAACTTTGTTGACATGAATGAGTACATACAAGCCAAACTCAGCGAGTCTAACAAGTCGGACGCCTGGAGTGATGGTGACGCGTTGACACAAACAGCGATACAATCAAGAGTTTGTGAGGTTATGAGGAATAGATTTCCAACTGCAGTCAAGGAAGAATCTATTGAAGAAGGTAAAGAAAGGGAGTTGGCCGCATTGAATGATGCAATGGCCCAAAAATGGGGTCCCTACCTACCACGCATTAGTGATGACAAGAACTTCCTCAGTCACTATCAAACTAGTATCAATGATATGTTGCAAGATTTGCACCCCAAGCCCAAGAATAACGATGTAAGTCCTCCCGTGAACCCCCCATTGGCATCAAAACCTCTGTTGCCGACGGGAAGAAACTCTACTGAAAGTGAGGTATCAACAACGACTGCCAAGGATCAGCACAATCCTGAACCAGGGCCTAAGTCTAATGGTCATGAATCGTTGAAGGAAGATGTGATAATGGAAGATGCTTTGTTGAACACGTTGGAGAAATCTGTTACCTCGGAGAAGCCATCTGAAACTCAGCCGAAGAAGTTGAGCTCTACCCCATTACAGCAGAAGCCCTCCAAGGCATCTCCCCCAAAAGTGTTGGATCAACCGTCTGCGTCGAATACTGTTGTGTCCACCACGGCTTCTGCTGCTACAACTAAAGCGAGAACAAAGAAGAAACTGCCCGAGAATATCAAGAGTTTGACTGACGGGCAAGTCAACGATCTTGATCTCCCGTTCAGGATTGGCTGTCCCGTTTGGTTTCAGTTTGACACTGTTGACTCATTTCAGACGGGCGAGGTATCAAATATCTTCATGGATTTTGTAAACGTTACTGTCTATTATCAAGTCAAGGTTATTGGAAGTGACACCAAAGAGCGTATGGAAATGGTCCCGGACACTGACATTTGTTATGCACCTCAATGTCAGATCACAATCACTCTGCCTTCTCTCTACTCCATTACTGATACTGTACACAACGGTGAAGTATTAATGTGCAGAGGCTTAACACGGAACGATGTTGTCATGAACCTCAAACAGGCATTACAAAAGAAGCAGCAAAATGAGAAGAAAATCGAGGGTATTTTGACTGAGCTTGAAAGCACACCAATGAGTCGTAAGCTACTTGCTGATACCTTAATTGGAAAGGCCGTTACGCAGGTTGCCAAATCACAAACTGTCAATAGTTCTGTGAGTCGTAAGGCTTGTGAATTGATCAAAAAGTGGAAAGAGATTGCTGCAGCAGAAAAGCAATCAGCTGCCGGTGGTGCCGTGTCTGATGGACAAGATAGTGATGTCTGTGGATTCTCGTACACTATCCTTGTTACAAAGGAGAAGAACCAATTCCAAGTATATGAAAATGCAAAACCCAAGCAGGTCAAGTACAGAATGGGTAACTAATGAGTTAGGGGTTGTGAGATGTTTTCAGGTCGTTGGTGGTATTGTTTTGTGCAATCCAATGGACAACTATGAACTAAACACATCAATTTCAAATATGACAGTTTTTAACTAATACATTACAACTACTTGCTATATGTCAGCTTCAGCTAAGCTAGAAGTTGAAACTACAAAAATGGACCCTGAAGTGTTCATGATATTTGCCAGCCCAAATATATATCTCAATAGATACAGCAGACAGAATCAATAACCAAAGCCTTGTTGTTGAAAGGGCTGTTGTGGTGGCTGCTGAGCAGGATACCCGTACATCGGAGGCTGTTGCTGCTGTTGTTGCTGCTGATTGGCTGGTGCAAAAGTGTTGAAAGGGTTCATGACTGGTACGTTCCATTCAGTAGTTGCAGTTGTGTTACTTCCCTGAAGCTGACTAAGAGACTTGTGTGCATTTGCTTCTTGCATCTTAGCATCAACTGACTGTTGAGTAACTGGAGATGTAGTACCAAATAGATTATCAAGATTCACCAGTTTATCCACTCCACCGACGCCATATCCAGCGGTAGGAGCAGTCTGTGATGGAACAAGTGCAGTGCTATTTGGATCTTCCTGAGGCGGTGTTACTGGCTGAGGAGCTTGTGCATATGTTGTTGCCATAGGAGTAGGGGCTACAAAATTTGTAGATGGTTGAACACCTTGAGGTGTTGGTGGACCTTCACCATATGGTTGTTGGAATTGATTAGTAGGTACAGGAGCATTGTTCATTTCTTGCTGGTTAGTGATCGCTGGAGCATAACTCTGTTGTTGGATCTGCTCGTGAGTGGGTGCAGGTGCAGCATACGTCATCTGCTGAATAGGAGGAGCTTGTGTAGGAGGCATGTTATATGTCTGCTGCTGAATTGGAGGAGCCTGGGTAGTAGGAGGTACATTGTATGTCTGTTGAGTTGTTGAAACTGCTTGTACTGGAGCAGGAGGTAGTGCAGCTGATTCAAAGTCATCAAACGAAAGTAAATCTGCAACTTCGGGTGGTTCATTAGGTTGTTCTTCAGATGACAAGATACCTTCATTGGGTGAAGAGTATTCGGCAAACTTGGGAGCAAGTTTGAATGAAGCATCATCATTAGTATCCACCTTTGGTACCACGCCAATCTCAAAGATCTTAGGCATACGGAAGAATGATACTCCATTAATGAGGATATCATACTGCTGCCAATGAGGATCGGGTACAGACTTGGTTGACATATTTGCAGCATGAGCCTTAACTTGAATGGTGTGTCCGCGTTGATCTTTAAATGTATGAGATATCTTCGACTGTGTAGTATCTCCTACATCGAAGTAAACCTCCTTTTGATCGTATGCAATGGCCTGTTTTCCCGAGGAGAGAGACCAAATGATGGTAATCTCATGCTCGGATCCTCGACAATCTTGACCCGTCTTTCCTTCGTTTAGAGCCTCTTGATTGGAATAACCAAACTTGAATCTAATCTTACGCTTAGATGAAGCGATAATCTTTCCACAGTTGACGGAAACAAAATCCACTTGATACGCCGCCTGTGGCACTGGTTCATACCTAGTAAATCGAGTCGCCATGATAATAATGTTGATATGATGTTGATTAATCAACTCGATCCTTTATTTATTGCTGCAATAGTATGTTTTATTGTTTGGGAAATTTAATGAATACCACAAAGTCTAGCGAGCTAGAATCAGTCTAAATCAAATGTTTAGGCCGCCTCTGCCGTTCATAGATCCAAGATTCCTATTTACGTTCATATCATTGTCATTGCTCTCATTTTTGAACGACGATGCGCATGATCGCTCGCTCATGCACATGATTGCTGAGTTTAGATTTAGGATACCCCTGAGGATCATCAACTCTCATATAAAAATCAAAAGTCAAATTCAAAGCAACAATAAGGATGTTTCTACTACAACTTCTTGGACACCTCTACAAAGGTTCTATTCTATTATTTGGATGGTTAATACCTGCATTATCAAGTGTGAAAGGTACGGCGGTGTTACCTACGGTTTATTGAAGTTCTATGAAGATATTTAGTATTTTTTTATCACATGGTGCACCATCGAACATCCTACACCTTACTAACAACACTCTTTATCCTCATCCACACAGCTGTAGTTCGTAAAGATTCAGAAGCATATCATCAATGGAGTACATATTGCAAGTATGCTTTGTGATTTGCATATGTGCATAACATGTGTACAAATATTATGTGTGCATAAATGTGTACATACCTTAAATCATAACCGCATTGCTTGCTTACCATACTACAACAACAATCCATACCAGGGCTTATTCTACATTTATACATAACAATACTCTCTCCAATATTACATGTCACACTTCATCCGATATTTCAACTAATTGCTATCCTTTGGTTATCATTACCGCAGTATCAGGGAGCTGCATGTGTATATGATCGAATTATCAATCCATGGGTAGATGTTTATGAGAATCAAGTAGATGAACAAATAGATCAAGCACATCGGGGTGTGCGAAGATGGATATGGAAACGGTTAGGTGGAGTCATATGGATAGTTATAGGAGAAGGTGGCAGTGTATTAGAGGGGTTGATGAATATACTTGTTGGTCAAATGGGAGGTAATAACAAGAAGAGTGAAGACGACGATGCTAATACTGATATACAACAATCTAATTCATCAGAGTCTCTTCCACCACGACATTCAATAAAAGAAGCAATGAGTGATGAATTGGACAGAGTATCATCAGATTCTTCTGAATTCGTTACTGAGTTTTTAGGCATGCTTGAACAAGGGCTGTATGTCTTTGCTCATACCTCACCAACGACTTATTCCGATGTCAAGGGTTCATTTAAACTGAGTATATTTTCATATGATGGAAACGGTGCATTTCTAATTGCTCCGACTGCAAATAACGGTGATACAAATAAAACTGCTCCAGTGAGACTGCCACTTGATACGTTGAAGGTTCTGCAATCATCTGGATCACAAGGTTTGATAATGGAAGGTAATGAAATTAGAGCTGAGATAGTGCTATCAGATGAAAGTGATCGAGACATATTGATGGATGGCTTAAAAGCTTGTTTGCCAAAGATGTGATACTGTTTTTTGCTTGAAGCAAGTCATATTATTTCACTATTGTATTATATGATAATCATATGCTAATGAGTTTCCGCCGTGCTATTTGAATGCTGTAATGTCTGTAAAATCTTCTTTGTAGAATTCTTACAACTATGTCCACCTGTACATTGGCCTTTAAGATTGTCTTGAGCAATCTCTATCTCTCGGTCTATGCATATTGCCCGTGCTAGCTTCGCCCCGTCTCTCGATATAGAGAATTTACTTGACAATACAGCCCACAATGAATCTTGACGAAAGTATTGCCGAATGAAATTCTTATTCTTTGCCTTTCTTCGGAACCCATTTGCCTTATCGATGCTCTCTTTTCCCGTCACTACATTCGCCATTCCTGCCGATGTTGTTGTCCTCGCTCTGACAGCTCCAGGTGCAATTTCCAAACGTTTCACACATTCAATTTGTTGTATATCCTTGTCACATTTCTTGATCTTACTGGCAATTTGATCATGTCGCAGGTGTGGAATATCTAACGACTCTCGACTAGCACCTTTTCCGTATCCAAATGTTAGACCAGGTGTTACACACACTTTCTCACTGAAAAGCACAAGATATCCTTCTTGAGGTGATATCTCATTAGTCTTTGCCTCTAGTATTTCAGGAGTAGAAGGATCCCAAGGACTCCAAGGATGGAATTCGATGCGTGAATCTATACACCACAATCTCCACGGTTTTTTGTCAATATCTTCACTGAAAAGATTGTTAACTGCATCATTCTGAACATATTCTATAAATTGAGAATGAAGGCCGTCATCTGAGTCTAATCTCGTTTCAAGTAATATTGATGATCTACTTGATGAGTATTTATAAGCTTCCTCCACTAGCGTTATGTTTCCACTCCATACTACTGGTGCAGTGATATTATCAATCTTTGAATCAGCTTGTAGAAAACTTGATAAAGAACTACCATCTCTTCCAAATCCCTCTGGATTGTTATTACTTCCAATGAGTATGAAGTTATCCCTTCCTTTCAGTAAGTCTTGTAATCTCTTTACTATCGACGGATGTAATTTAGGATCAGCTCTTATAATCCATAAAAAGTTACTACTCGTTTGTGATAACATGCTTGGCAAACAAAATGCTTCGAATAGGGCCAGACGCGCCATTCCTAGCTCAAGGAGACTAGATTGTTGTTGCATAAATCGAGTTTCAACTACATGTATGAGTTCTGGGTCAATCTCATACTTGGTTGTTTGTATAGATTGTATATTTTGTTTACTCCTTTGCTTTGTTGTCGGTATATTATGAGAAGATGATTGTGTTTTCTTGATGTTATCATGATCTAATCCAGTAAATGTATATGGTAACTTTCTTATCCGGTTAACCCCTACTTGCATATACATAATGCAACAATATATCGATATGACCATTATCCATACAAGGTAGGGCACTCGGTATGATTGTACTTTGTTTGCAACTCTCCGACGTTTACGCTTATACCGATGACCTTTTTGAGATGATGGAGAGCTACTAGTCCAAGGCAAAACATCTCCATTACTCTTCTTTACTCGTCGGAAAACCATGCCGTTGTTAAACGACTATGTATCGTACTATTGCTATTCCACCTGTTATGTTAAGTATTATATTGCTCTAAACTATAAACTACGACCGACCTACAAAGTACAAGTATCGTCGTCTCAACTACTAATTATTCAAATCTTAACAGTACAGATCCTAACCAGCTTATTGCTCGGCAAATAAATACCACGCACTACAATTGAGGTGCACCATCATTACTTGCCACAAATTATCAACGACCGGTATTGGTATCCTTGCTTACCTCAATTTACTTTTTGGTATATTGTATGTGTTGTAAGATCGATATTGCAGGGTTGCAACTCTATGATAGATAGTACGGGGTGGCAATATCTCATAATATAGGTGTTGGAGCTTCAAAATTATACACTTTCAAGAGAGGTTCCATAACGATGAGGAGGAATGGATTCGAGAAACCGTACAATCCAATGCAAATTGGTACTTGGCTGCTATTACCAACATTAATACTCCAGTTTGTCTTCTTTGCAACTCCAATACTTCCATTAGCAGCATCAATACCCTGTACAATTTGTGTAGTTGCATGCGGTATATCCACTGCCTACTTTACATATTGGTGTTGTAAGATTGATCCGATAGATACGAGATTGAAATGCCATTTACATGAACAGCAACAGAATAATGGAGAAACATCAACAATACAAAATGGATTTAATAATGATGAAATTAATGATGATGATCCAACTAAATTTTGCTGGGTTTGTGGTATAGACGTACATGAAACATCAATGCATTGCAAGTTTTGCAATAAGTGTGTAGAAAACTTTGACCATCATTGCCATTGGTTGAATTCGTAAGTTGTTTATGAAAAATTGTACACATGATATTATGTTCTAATAACTCATAATTGTTAATCTTTTTCAAAATAGCTGTGTTGGTAAAGCAAATTATATTTACTTCTTTTGGGCAGTAGCAAGTACATTAGCACTAGTTATAGTACGTGGAGGTGTATTAGGAGGATTAGTTGTTTCATTCTTTATCCAATTTGCAAATGGTGGCAGCGGCTCTACTATTGATAGATGTAACGATTGGTTTGGATTAAATGCAGCAATGATACCGATGTTGGTTAACTGCATATTCTTGGCAGTAGATTTGATATGTATAGTACTGCTGATGCAGCTGTTCACCTTTCATGTTCGGTTGCGTCATGAGGGTATAACAACATATACATATATTGTAAGAGATGGACAGCGAAGACGAGATGCTGAAAGAAAGAAGATGGAGATACAGAGACGAAGATTATCGGCTATACAAAAAGCTGATAGTGAAGGCAAGTATATACAAAAGTTTCTACTAAGAGCCGGTGGTTGCCATTACGTTGGTGAAGTTGCTTGTAAACCATGCGATCCTCTAAGAAGAGATGAGGAAGAAGTAAAAGATAATGATGAAAGTAAAAAGCAGCAGAATATAATAGAGAACGAAGATACTCACGATGATGGACATTGCGGACATGATTTTGGACATACTTCTGATGTTGAAAAAGGAGATCTAAATACAGTACAAGACGTCAATGAAGAGAATATAGAGAATGACGAGAAGGAAATAGAAAACCCAGCACCACTTCAACTAGCTATGGAAGAGAGAAAGAGAAATCAACAGCGTTTTGATGAGATGAATAACAATGAAACATCTTCACAAGAAGAAGAAGAGGTAGAGACTGATGGTATATCACAAAGCAACAGAGAAGAGAGTATCGAGTTTGTATCAGCATCTTGATGATGCTCAAATCGGGTAGAGAGGGGACTTTTGTTCAACCACGAACGGCCCGCCAATGTTACTTCATCTGCACATATGTATTTTAAAGCTAACTTTAATTGAATGATAGATCTATTAATATGTTTTCATGTCAACTTAGCATTCAAGCTCATTCTCTGCAATATTTAAACGAACACACCACAAACATTCTTAATAATGCAATAATATATAGTATATAATATTGCCCCTTTTCCCTACTACGGACCAACTACAATCACTACACTAGCTCTCCCACGAGCCGAGAGCATGAAAGAGGAGTTGTTGACCCCTTTTCTTCTTTGAGAAGTTGATTTTGTCATAAGTCATTATCATAAGTAATTCTACTAACTTCAACTAAGTCATTCTATCTCAATAAGGCTAATAGAATAAGGGCCTGATAATGATACTACCTTAGTATAAGGCTGTAGTTGGCAATGGAGGAGGCTGATAATACAATGGTAGCGGAGAATGGTGGTAATCCGCCGCCGGAGACGACTCGTCGGCGGATATCAAGTCGAGCAAGAAGTCTTTCAATCATTGAAACTGAAGAGCAAAAATTAACAATCAAAGAACCTCCTCCATTATCATCTGAGGATAGTGGTCGATACCTTGATATACAGAATGATGATGATTCGGCAAATAGTAAAAGTAGTAATGCTAGTTTAAGCTCAGTGGATACCGCTGCGGCGGCGAATGAACTTCTTACTTACAACCCTATTGCAATGCAGTCAATAAGAGATAGATCACCATTATCAAGACGGATGACATCACTGCCGATACATCTTACTGATGATGATGATGATACTGATAATGATACATATGATAATCCTCAACAACCCGATGATGATGATGATCAATCATATCTACGCCAACAGAGTCAACCAACACATAATAGAGGCCGATTGCGACAACGCATAAGTAGCAAATTATCTAATCCAATATCTGCAATTACGAATAAACTATTGCATAAATCAACGAGTACTCCTAGCTTACTTGCATTACAGCAACAGCAACAATCATCATCATTTACAAATCGGAATAATACTAAATCCGATAAGGGTACAAATGGACATAAATCAAAGAATAACTTTCCCTGGCAACGTGAAGATTTTGGCAAACCCTTAATGGCACATAGACGGTCATTATCACCAAAGGTATCATCCTGGAATAGGAACGGATTTGGTAGACCACAACCGTCACGGTTAGAGAATAATCATATATTAACAAGATCTATACCAATTAATAATGATGATAATGCTGACAGGATATATAGTTATGACATCCCTGGAATTGGATTAGACTCATCTGATCGAGATGGTAGAAGTGCTCCCAAACATCGATCAAGAAGAGCAAGTATGCCTGAACATTTAGAACAGGCATTACGAAAAGGCAGTAGTCCATCCGAAGTTATGAATCAAAATGCATTACGATATTTACCAAAAATACTTAGAGATACATATGCACAACGACAGACGAAACGTCCTAGCTTATTAGGTGATGCACAATTGGCAAGTATTGATTTACGATTGAGATTACAACGTCCTGATAATTTACCATACTATCAAGATATTAGAGGATCTATATTAATTTTGGACTTATCAGGTTTTACTGCATTGGGGGAACGATTGCGTTTAGAGCTAGGTCCACGAGATGGTGCTGCCGAATTTGCAAGTAGAGTTAATGATACATTAACAACCATGGTCCGACAGGTTAATAATCATTGGGGTGATGTGTTAATGTTTGCGGGCGATGCATTAATATGTCTATTCGAGGAGAAAGATTATACTAAACAAGATATAATAGATGAAGATACTGGACAGTCATTAAGTGTTGAGCAAAAGACACGGAAGAGGGTACATGAATGTTGTTTATCGGTATTGGGAAAGATTGCCGTTGAGAAAGATTTGACAATACATGGCGGTGCAGCACATGGGATGATTCGATGTTTCTTCCTGGGTACTCCGTCACGAAGTCCAGGAAGTTGTGCATTTATAGTATCTGGACATCCGCTGAAACAAACGGGAAAGTTATTAAATAAGGCTGGAGCGGGGGAGGTATATATAGATGGTTTAGAGGGCGGCAATACTCCGCTAACAGAAGAAGATGGAGTGCAATACATGAGACGCCTTCGTGAGCAGCAACCAATATCACAAGTTGGACAGAATGATGTCATGCCCCGTGATAATGAATTATTGAATGATCAAGAATTCTCGGTGGAAAAGGTTGGTGGATTTGATGTGAATGCATATGCAATGGCATACCTTGGTACACTCGCCGCAAGACGGTGCAATCAAGATTCACAAAATGCAATGTCCATGCTTCTGAATGAGTTGAGACCGGTGGCTGTAGTGTTTGTCGGTTTGCATGCATTCGATGACATTGATCCTAGGGATTCGAAACTGCTCCAGCTAATGAATGAAGCATTCACATCTCTATCGCGGATAACCAATGATTGCAATGGAGCCGTTCGTGATATGCTATTTGATGATAAGGGGTGTGTTTTCATATCAGTTTTTGGTGCACATAGTCATGAGGTTAATCCCTGCTTTGACGCAACAATCTGTGCCATGAGAATGGAAAGTGCACTTAAGGATTTGGGATTAGATAGATTTTCCCTGGGTGTATCGTTTGGGGAATGCTTTTGTGGGGAAGTAGGGCCGCCGATGCGTTCCGATTATGTTGTAATGGGTCCGGAGGTGAATTTAGCCGCACGGCTCATGGGGAAAGCTCCCAATAGAAGTACACTCGTATCCAAGCGTATATTCACACATTCAAAGAGCTTCATACATTTTCTCAAGTCGGAGGAGATCCAAGTTAAGGGAAAAGATGGGCTATTTCATGCATACATTCCTCAAACTAGAATAGAGCGGCAGAGTGTGGAGATAAATGAGCCACAACAACCATTTGTCATAATGCCATCACGACAGAGTGCAATGGATTCATTAATGCAGGTGAAGAATAAAGCGGTCAATCGAGTTCCGACTATTGCTTTTATTTCTGGTGGACCTTTTCTTGGGAAGACAAGACTTATTAATGAAGTGACGGAGAAGTCATCAAACGATGGGTTTCGAATATTGAAGTCATTCCGAACATCATTAGATTCCTTCACATCATTCTTCCCTCTTAGGCAGATTGTATCCGAGGCCATGATAATGTGTGCCATGGCAACTAAGGAGGCGGCTGGTGGACAGGATGATATTTCTGATGAGATATCAGCCGCCAATTATCTTGTAGATCAAAATATTTTCAACAAAACAGATAGAGTCAACATTGGTAGTATCGTTCCGAATGTTGCTGATGCGCAACTGCTAAGTCTATTGAGTGGCATCAACCCAAAGGCAAGAACAAGAAGTATAGTTGATTCCCTTGTCAAAATTTTGAAGTTACTTCAACCTCTTATAATAATACTGGTAAGTGTGTATTATACTGTATGTCTGTGCCAATATGATATGCGCTTTTATTCTCATGCATTATGTATGATTTTACACCTGCTCGAAACAGGAGGGAGATGGCGATATAGATCCCTCCTCTTGGAGTCTACTTGCTGAGCTGATGCAACGAGCCGGCACAGAATGTCCCCAAATAATGCTGTTGGTATCTTCACGCGATTCTCCAACAATCACTTCTTCTGCGTCTAATCTTCGACGGAACGCTATCCAAGTCAAGCTCATGCCATTTGAAAAGTATGAGACAGAGCAGTATCTCAGGGTACTTTTGGGAGTTAAACAGAATGGAAGTATTACAATTGACCAGCGGTTACTTGATGTTGTCCATGATCGCGCAAATGGTTGTCCGCTCTTTATAGAATGCGTTGCAAGATGGGCACTCGATAAGAACATGATAGAGTATAAAGAGGGGTCCAAAAAGATGAGTCTCAAAATGCTAGATGAGAGGTCAGATGATGTGACAGCAGCCATACCCAGAGAACTGAGCAATATCCTGCTAGCTCCTTTCAACAAACTCTCACCGCCTCTTTGGGATGCGTTGAAAATCGCTAGTTGTATCGGTTACAGTTTCGATGCGGACTTGTACAGCACATTGAATGAAGTACTGGATTTCATGCCCAAGATAAGAGAGCTTTCAGCTAATTATGATTGCTTTGAACAAACTGGTAGCCACTTTCGATGGAAAGAACAGGCTGTATATGAAGCTGTGAAATCACTTCTCATGGTCAATCAACGCCAAAAGATTCATAGAATGATTGTTCGAGCATTTCAACAGAGTAAGATTGATCACGGAGAGATAGATGATATCAAAGGAGGCGATGTTCGTCGTCTCCTTGGACGTCACTGTGCTCTTGCTGAAGATTGGGCCGGTGCGTTTGAGCAATACATGAGAGCTGGGGATCGAGCAAAGGCCATGTTCAACTTTAATGAAAGTGCAAAGATGTATGAAGAAGCCATAGACTTTCAGTCAAAGATCAATACCCAACCTCCTCTTCGGTCAAGGATGATACCCACAGTCAATCTTGGGACATGCTTGCGTGAACTTGCACGATACAAAGAGGCAGAAGCTGTCCTCACGCGATGTGTGAATGATGCCCAAAGTGAATTTTCTGATATTGAATTAGACGAAGAGTTATATGTCCAGGCACTGACCGCATTAGCAGCATTATATCAAGCGCAGAGTAAATATGATGCAGCGAGAAGACTTTTTGAAAGAGCTGTCCCAATCGCACACAATATACAAGAGTCTCGATCAAGTCTATGGCTAGCTGGAATTATTGCAGGCTATGCTGAGACACTGGTAAGTTTTGTCCATATCTCATATGAGCGTCTTTCTCTGAACTCATCTAACATTTTATTCAATACATATAATCTACAGCGGAAGTCGGGTGATCTGCCTTTAGCTGAACAACACCATAGAGAAGCTTTAGAAATTCGAACTCGTGCTGTAAAAGAGAAGTCTTGTACGGAGTTAGAGCTCGCAGTATCATATACACAACTAGGGTGCACCCTCGCAGCCATGCGTCAATACGACGAATCATACGAACAGCACCACAACGCACTAAGATTACGATATAGATATCTTGACTTCTCACACGGACTTGTGTCAGAATCCTTAAACTACTGTGCTGAGGGTCTATGTGCATTAGGTCGTGGTGGAGAGGGTATCCCCCTTTCGTTACATGCCGTGGCAATTCGGAAGCTCATATTTGGTACATCCCATCCTGCCTATGCACATGCTCTCAGTGTGTTGGCTTCATGTTATCATGCTGTTGGTCGATATTATGATGCTTGCGATTGTCTCGAGAAGTGTTTAGAGATATGTGAAGTTGCCTTCCAGAAAAATCATGCCAATATAATTCCAAACTTGATGAATTATGGCAATGTCCTTCGTTCTACTGGAGACTTAAGTAAGGCTAGATCAGTATATAAACGAGCTATAGCCATACATAAGTTGAATTTCAAAAAAGGCCAGCAAGGGAGACAACTCGCAAAATGCAAGGCAGAAGTTGAAGACTTGAGTCAACAAATTAAGAAGATGGAATCTTCTCAAAATAGCTCTCTTTCGAGTGGAATTTCAAATGAACTGGTAATGTCAAGGAAAGACATTCATCCTGCCGATATCGAGTCTAAGGGAACTCCAGTTGTTGTATTTACTGACATTGGACGAGATGTAGATGATGAGTTAGCACTGGTTCTACTCTCCGCTCTCAAACGGAAACATATATTGAACCCAGTTGCTGTGATAACGACACTCTCACCTCAACGCGAACGTGCACATCTTGCTCGTGGATCTCTCGATGCTTTAGGAATGCCAGATGTTCCTGTTGGAATTGGTAGTCGAGGAGGCGTTGCTGATGGTGTGGATTTGGACATGTACGGAGCAGATTACCCAAGATCGAGTCCTTGTATCTTTGAATCTGGTATGGAATTAGTGCAAAGAGCGCTTGAGTCGGTACCCCCAAAATCAGCTGTAGTGCTATGCATAGCCAGTATGACTGACGTTGCAGATTTCATAAAAGAACATGAAGACTTGTTCACATCTAAGGTCAAGGAGGTTGTTGTGATGGGAGGTGTCGTATCAACTGAATCTGGTGATACTCTTGTACCTGATTCGGCTTACAATAACAATTGTGACATATCATCTGCCAGGTTTGTTTACAAACGATGTCAAGAGCTGGGAACACCTACTGCAACGTTATCAAGATGGGCCGCGTATGGTTGTCCGATTCCTCCATCATTACTGGATGAAATATCGAAGACAGAGCATATGGTGGCTACTAATATCCGCAGTGTGAGCAAACTTAGCATAGATCAGCTGTGGAATAAGGTCATACTACATCCAACTGATCCACGGAGGGAGAAGCTCCCGAACAGATGTGACGTAAGTTGGTTCTGTCGAACTTTCATGAGCAAGGGGGAGATATCGTCGTCTTGGACTGCTTCTGTTTGGACGTTGGTGAAGAAGCTCAATATGTATGATCCACTTGCAGTATTGCTATGTGTGCCCGCATACAGGAGTACTCATTTCAACGGAAAGATTAAAGTTGTCAATGGAGTTTCTCATATAGTTGTTGGCACGTCGGAACGTGATACGGGTATTCGCAACAGACTATCCTTGTATACTGAGTACTCTTTACTTTTCTTGTACGCCTTTCAAGAGTCTTTGCATAAAGAATAGATAAAGTTGTTAGTAACATGGACCAAATTAAGTAGGTATCTCGAATGTTTTGTTCTTCTATCTATTCGGATTGTATTATTAGTGCTTGACCCCCTAGCTCACTGCTCACATCCCTAGCTCAGTGTCTCAGAACAACCCCTAAAGCGGTAACAATTGATTGAAACAAACATGTAGCTGATGGTCAGTTGTCAATATAAAGGGCATGCTTAATGCTACCAAGTGACATTCGTTCTTCAAAAGGATACCATTACCGGTTACTATTTATACGATTAGAACACTTAGGCCGCAATGATCGATCAACAGCTCATGCATTAATCCCCCAATGTTATGTAGAAACAGATATAATATGCCATAGATGTTATGACAGGCCAACATCAATATATTGCTCAATATATGGAGCTTGGTGATGCAGCAAAGTCAAAATTGAACTACATAGAGGCTGCTGCAATGTACGAAGAAGCAATCAATTATCATTCAAGGATACAAAGTCATCTGCCTATAGCTGAGCCCAGTATTAAACTTGGTGTATGTCTTTGTGAGCTAGCTAGATACAAAGAAGCTGAGAATATATTAAAAAGATGTGTAGAGAGGTATGAATCTGATGAACATGTCGATGAGGCAGTATATGTTAGAGGTATGTCTTTGTTTGTTATGCATTGCAGTGATGTGCACATTTCATAACTTGAACAACTGTGTTCAATAATAATATGCATGTGTGTGTGTGTGTGTATGTTTTGCAATAATTTATCTATCTATCAAAATACATCTCACCATATCTCTTGTTTGTTATAATGTTACTCTTTTATAAAAGCATTAACTGCATTGGCGGCACTATATCAAGCGCAGAGTAAATATGATGCAGCTATAGAATTACATGAACAGGCTTTACCAGTTGCAAGGAATATGGCAGGATCATCAACAAGTCTTAATCTAGCAGAGAATATATCTGCATATGCTGAAAGTCTTCGAAAGGCAGGGGAATTACGTCTTGCTGAAAAGTATCATCGAGAGGCGTTGTCAATACGAACCCGTGCAATATTAGAGAATACAAGCTCTGAGCTTGAACTAGCCGTTTCGTATACACAGTTGGGTTGTACCCTCGCAGCCATGAATCAACATAAGGAGGCATATCACCGTCATCATCTTGCACTGACGTTAAGATACAGATACCTTGACATCTCGCACGGACTTGTAGCGGAATCCTTAAATTATTGTGCAGAAAGTCTTTGTGAATTGGGCCGTGGTGATGAAGGGGTGTCCCTTGCATTTCATGCGGTTGCGATAAGAAAATCAATATTTGGTACATCACATCCTGCATATGCACATGCTCTCAGTGTGTTGGCGTCCTGCTATCACTCTGTTGGCAGATACTCAGATGCATGCGACTGTCTAGAGACTTGCCTGCAGATATGTGAAGTTGCCTTTAGTAAGAGTCATGCCAATATTATACCAAACTTGATGAAATACGGCAATGTCCTTCGTTCTACTGGAGACTTAATAAAGGCAAGATCGCTTTACCAACGAGCCATGGCAATACATCAATTCAACTTTAAGGAAGGACAACAATCAGGGCAGTTTGAGAAGTGTTGGAGAATAATAGAATCCTTGAATCAACAGATTCGAAAAAAGGATAAGGGGGAGATTGAATCAATTACATCTTCATTGAGGAGATCATCTTGTTCCACAACTGATACTACTGATTCTTCAGTATCGGTGGATAACGTCTCGCCTATCAAACTATCTAGTGCTGATATTGAGGCTAAAGGTACCCCCGTTATCATATTTACTGATATTGGTAGAGATGTGGATGATGAAATGGCATTGGTCCTTTTATCTTCCCTCACTAGGAAGCACCTGTTAAATCCTATTGCAGTAATAACTACACTGTCACCTCAACGAGATCGTGCCCATCTTGCTCGTGGATCTCTCGACACGTTGGGATTGGCAGGTGTTCCTGTTGGGATTGGTGGTCAAGGAGGCGTTGCTGATGGTGTAGATTTGGAGGTATATGAAGCTGATCATTCAAGGTCTAGTTCAAGTATTTATGAATCTGGCATGGAACTAGTCTGCCAAGCACTCGACTCTGCCCCTAACAAGTCAGTGCAAATATTATGCCTAGCCAGTTTGTCTGATATGGCGGAGTTGATCCAAGAACACGAAGACTTATTCACATCCAAGGTCAAGGAGGTTGTTGTGATGGGAGGTGTTGTGCCAATGGAATCAAGTGAAATATTGATACCAGACACGGCATATAATAACAATTGTGATCTTCCAGCTGCAAAGTTTGTCTATGAGAAGTGACAGGAGCTATGTGTTCCTACTGCAACGTTATCGAGATGGGCAGCGTATGGTTGTCCTATTCGTCCCAACCTCATGGATGAACTGTCGAAAACAAAGCATATGGTGGCGGGAAATATACGTCGAAAGAGTAAGAACAGTCTTGACCAGCTGTATAACAAGGTCATACTCCCGTTAGATGATCCACGGAGGGAGAAACTTCCAGCACGATGTGATGCGAAATGGTTCTACAAGACGTTTTGTGGTACAGAAGATATGCCTGAAACTCTTCCTCAAGAGATTTGGTCACACGTAGAGAAACTGAACATGTATGATCCCCTTGCGGTTCTAATTTGTGTCCCCGAGTATAGAAACACTCATTTCGAGGGAAAGGTTAAAGGTGTGAATGGAGTCTCGCATGTAGTAATCGGCACTTCTGAGCAAGAGACTGGCGTAGTTGATCCAGTGAAAGTATATAAGGAGTACAGTCTTCTGTTTATTGAGGCTTTGCAAGCTGCACTGCATCAACCAGAAATGCCCGAAGGGTCTGCCAAGCATCCAGACCTGCTCATAAATGAGACGGCTCAACTCACCTCCAATTTTAGTAGAGCAGCCTGAGGATAGAAACTCTCCTGCTACAGTATCAATAGTGTAAACTAATGAATTATTTTGTCTTGAAGTATGGCAATGGTTCATCAAAGAAGCGATTAAAGTTTCTAAGTTTAATACTCTCTAAAGTTACTATAATCTACTACAAATACAACTCTAGGCTTTACGCCTCCTAAATCTAAGAACCTTGAATTAAGGCTCTTCCATTGTCTCAGCAAGAGTGCCGACAGCAGTTTCAATTTGTACCTTTGATCCAGAACCACCGGAAATGGTACTCGAACCATGAACAACGCCATGACGGAGGAAGTCTGATCCATGGCGGAGGAAGCTGTCGCTTCCTTTTGTTGTTGTGGACATAGTACCCACATTCTTTGCATCTTCATCAATGTCAAACCCACCTCCACCGATAATCCTTGCCTTCATCCTATCAATGAGATCGCCAAAGAGCAAAACTTCTTCCTCAATTCGCTTGTTCTTCCTCCACATTACCCTGTTGAAAGTACGTGGGAAGACCTCATCTTGCTGCTTCTCGATTTCTGTCAAGAAGGCATTGACAGAGGTGAGGGCTTCAGCATTACCACCCTTGCCATTTTCAAATTCCTGCTTGGCACGGAACAGTTCGCCATATAAGCCAAGAAGTGGGATGACAAGGCTTTGACGATCACATGCTCCCATGCCCTTATGTTCTAGCCTGCAGCATGTTAATTCTCCATCGAAGACATGCAAAGAATCGTTGAAGAAGTCACTTGAAACAGGAGTAATGACTCCGTTGGCATCGGCTAGATACATGCCCTCGGTACCATTTCGCATCGAATGACAAACCTGGAAGATGCGCGTTATCATCGATTATGAAGAAGAAGAGAGATGATAGTAACTTCTGTTAGTGCATGTGGTTTACAAAGGCATTCAAATAAAGGCACATAAAGTTCAAATGAAGTATCCAAATCACCGGGACTTCATATTGAACTCTTGAATTCATATGAAACACAATAACAAACACGGACAAACCTGCTCGGCTCGACACCACATACGCCTCTGGTATGTATCCAAATCACAAACATCATCGAGGTCAGCATGCTTGGTGTCAGGTGCAGTGATGATGAAGAATGTAGCCGACGATGCATATGCGGCAAGTGATCGAATAGCCAAGTTTTGAGTACTGGCATTTGCTTGAGGAATACACGAGTAGTCGACCCAAATAAACACATCCTTCAGGCTCTCGTCCCAGCCTTTTTCCTTAGCAAGGCTCTTCACGGAAGAACACATTGAAGCATACTGATTGCCGGAGGGGTCTGGGACAGTAAATGAAGTCCATTGATGGGAGAAGAAGACAACATGCTTGCCTGCAGCGATGAATGCATCAACATCGGCAAGGGAGTCAAGTACAGTAAGCTTGTGTGTATTACGTAGAACTTCATGACGCATCAACTTCCCTTCACTTGCAAACTCTTCTCCTCGCACCAAATGTAGAGGATAATCGAGAGAATGAAGTGCTCGAATCGATTCATTAAGGGTGGCCTCCATGAGCTGCTCATGTGCAATACGAATGCGTCGATAGGACTGGTATCTCTTGTAGACAAAGTACACAATTCCAGCTAATAAAATGGCACCCACAATAGAACAGAGAACAGCAATAATGATGGTTGAATTATTGTCCTCAGTCTTGCATGCGTCGGGATCATATGCAACGACGGATTCCTTTTGTGATTGACACAATGCCTTGAGGTCGACAACATTAAGGCATTCTAGCTTGTCGAAGTTTGTATGGTCCCCGACGACTAGCAAATCTGCACAAATCTCCTCCTTACTCTTTGATGGGTTAATATCAAGTGCTCCTCTCCAAAGACTGAGCTGTTGGAGAGCGCCCCCATCTTGCTGGGCGTTGACTTCATCATATCTTGTAGCAAGATCCTTAATGAATCGGTTATAGCGCTCGTCAAATTCTTCTTTATCGTCAACGGGGTGGAGACTCTTACTGGGATCTTCCATATTGAACAAGCCACCTGATTCGATTGGTGCTAGGATAAGATTCTTGTGTAGTTCGGTGTCTAATACAATGTTGTATTGAGGAAATCCAATAATAAACAAGTCCTGGACGGAGTTGCCTCCTTCCTCCTCACTCTTGAAGTATTCTACCAATACATCATTGAGATCCTCGGCCATTACGGTATTATTCCATAGAGTGGCTAAATCTTCAATAGCCTCATCCGTCAACTGGGACTTGCGGTAAATACCTGCCAAAGGAACCTCGCCAACTGGCATCTCTGCTAGCCAAGTGAAAAGATCCCACATGGCATCAGTTGCAGCAGGCTTCGATTGACGACCGTTAAGTGCATAGCTCTCTCCTCCCTCAGCGAAGAAAGGAGCGTAATTAATCCCATCCTTGGCAAGCGGACAAAGACGGGCAGTGCAATCCTCAAGAGGTAGCTCGTCCTTCTTCCAGTTAACAACCTTGCGGCTTCCCGGGAAAACCTTTCTACGGCCCCAATACTCTCCCTCGGGAAGTACACTTTCCATGAGCTGCGCAGGGTCGGGTGCGTACTTTCCTCCTTCCCTAAGAAGATTTGTCATGGTACCAGGCATGGAGATCACGCCAGCACAACGGCCCGTGGGGAAAGCTGTCTTTCGGCTGCACTTCTCTCCGTTCTTAATCTGCTCTTGACAGTTACTTGCCATAACGAACCTGGAGTACATTTCAACAGCGTATCGATATCCCTCATTAAAAATCAAGGGCTCGAAGGTGTCTACATTGAAGAACATATTCTGGCCCGTATCAGCACCCTGACAATCATATGATCCTGTCCCACTTACTTCCTCGCACTCATTTAAATTTGTCTGGAGTACTGTTGCGAGGAAAGCTTGAAAGTAGTTCGTTTGTGGAGTTAAACAAAAGCCCCAGTCCTAACAATATTTGTATATAAATGGATATTGTTAGGTGTATAGTTTGAGGATTAAACAGAATATATAAAACTTACCATCTCTCCATCATTATTGAAATCGTGACGACCATTAAGTCTTTCTCCAACAATTACCATTTCTTCAATAGTATCAGGGACCTTGAGTTTCTCTCCCCATGTAGCGTAGTAGGCATTCTGGATCTCAGAGTTTTCAAATATATCTTGGCGCCATCCAAAAGCAATGTAGTCTGCATCTAGGGGTAAAGCACGTACCTCACCCTCGAAGCTAACTGCGCTACGGGATGCAGGGTTCTGTTATATAACATAATAATTTGTGTAGGTGTGTAGAACAAAGTACCGTGAGCACAAGATGTGTTCAAATAAATAATACATAAATAAAAATAAAGACTTTGAAACACAATCAATATACTTACAATATCCATAAAATCAATATATTCATCATTATTCTTGATGTATTCACTCAAACTCTTTAAACCTTTAAATACTGCGGGTAACCAAGGTGCCTGGACGATGTAGGCATCATAAATACCCTGACCAGTTGTATCATCATTATTTTCTCCGACATCTTGGATGAGCGCATCGCCCATACCATCTTCACCTTCTGCCAGGTATTGCAACCGGATATTAGCACCGGTACACTTACCATACTCTTCAATACGAGGAATCCATGTCTCAGACTCCTCAAATGCAAGTAGGTTTGCATTCACACCACTGTGAACACAACATTTATCTTTAAGATATGTAGTCCCAAATAATTCACAATGTTCTTTGCAATACTCAGGGGTTGGATTGCAACCCTCAACTATGACCTTTTCATCAGCACATACAGATTGATTTAAGGTTTGGCCATTACTGGTAGTAGCAGTGGCAAGTAGTATGATAGTTGGGATTATGGTGGATTGATGGGGAGTCATTATCATTGATGTGCTATTTAAAAATTAGAAGGAGATCGATTGATAATTTTATGTGTCCTCCTATCCTATGAATCCTCTTTTCTATTCCGCTGATCAATGGCTGTTGGAGATCCCACCAAAGTAAATAAGTTAATTCAGCAGCAAGCCAGCTGTATTTGACGTGATTGTTGAACTTGGTTGTTGATCATGTGTGGGGCTGCTTTATCAGGGCATGCCAAAAGTCATCGCCGAGATCGCCGATAATTTCTCTAAACATAGAAAGAAGAACTTCCTACCAAGTCATAACTTCATACCACATCATATTTGGGAAATATTGAAGACAAAAGGTAAACAAAACTTGTAAAGAATATGTTTAAAGCATGCAAATGTATCCAAAGAAATATTTATGTAAAATGATGAAACCAAATCACGTTTGGCAAACAAATTCCAACAAAACACCTGAGAAAACACACAAATGACTATCACGCAATGACCCCCACCCCCAAAAAGCATGAGCTCAAGTTGAATAAGCTTTTTCTGGGTACTTGTGAAGTATTTTGATGGGTGAGCCACGGTCATACTGCCCCTTCATGAAACTATGCAGCCAAATCACGTTTGGCAGCGCACAAATTCCAACAAAACGCCTGAGAAAACACACAAATGACTATCACGCAATGACCTCATGCCATAGAGCTTTAGTAGTAGATGCAGGATCTTTTTCAGGGCACTTGTGAAGTATTTTGATGGGTGAGCCACGGTCATACTGCCCCTTCATGAAACTATGCAGCCAAATCACGTTTGGCAGCGCACAAATTCCAACAAAACGCCTGAGAAAACACACAAATGACTATCA
>Ga0214478_100149_pt1 | contig 38211 bp, 33 predicted proteins | sample M1_20Mar14CPVII9_2_FD_178001 | JGI IMG/M metagenome (GOLD analysis project Ga0214478, IMG submission 178001) | Marine eukaryotic communities from Monterey Bay, California, United States - M1_20Mar14CPVII9sort6BwellD7 | ecosystem: Environmental > Aquatic > Marine > Unclassified | place: USA... | reverse complement strand
CCGCAAGGTCTGGAAGAGGTTAGGCAAGCTGCTGCGATCGGAAGGCGACTTGGCACCGCGGGTGAAAGGTTTGTTTTATAAGGCGGTGGTACAATCGGTTTTACTGTTTGGCAGCGAGACCTGGGCTTTGACAGAGTCTTCTTTGAGAGTGCTTGAGGGTTTCCACATTCGATCAGCATATCGGATGGCGACAGTTAATGTCCCTAGGAAGCTCAATAATAACACCTGGTTCTACCCAAAGAATGAGGATGTCTTGGAAGAGGTTGGTTTGTTTACAATCCGTAAGTACATCGAGGTACGTAGACAGACCATCGCTGACAGCATAGTAGACCGGCCGATCTTTAAGTTGTGTTTGGATCAGGAGCCAGTTCGCGGCACTGTGACCCATCTGTGGTGGTGGGATCAATCCATGGATATTGATTTGTCGAGGGTGGGGGGTGATGACCTTGCCGTTGTAGACGAAAGTGATTTAGACTTGGAGGTGTATGCAGCTGAGGAGGTGGACGTCTAGTGGACCGAGAGGACACTGGCTGTGAGTATGTTTGGTGATGGAAAAATGAGTACATACTCACGTGGTTAATTGGGCATGCGAAGTGGAGCGTTCAAGTGTGGCGTTAAGCTTAGCATTAATATCTAGTAAAGCAAGCTCCTAGGAGCTCATGGCCTCTAGCCTGCGATTGATATCGCGTGAAAGGCTATACCATGAGTGTCCGAAGGACAAGTTACACACACACACACACACAGATGGCGTAGGGGGGTACCCACTCAACAGACAAGTACGCTTAGAATCGTCATTACCTACAGAAGAACGCTTGGAGGAAGCTGCTTTAGAGAGGAAGCAATGGTTAGAGAAACACAACAAGAAGCTCGAGAAATTTCGAGCTAAGAAGGATTACTTTGGCGTCTCGACAATCAAGAATGCGACCAAACCAAATGTTGTTCAGGCCGTCATCGGTTGTGGTCTTCTCCTTTACAGCTTCAAGCTTACATCGACCAGTGCTCTTGGCCGTCAGTATACAGTTACAGAAGCTGCTTTATTCTTCGATTTTGTCAAGAGAATAATGTTTATACTAAACGACTTGACAACTCCCGAGTTGAAGTTGGCAAAGGCTGAGAGTTTGTTGAGTAGTGCTGAAACAGTTTGTTGGGTAGATTGTAGTGCCGAGTTTGTTGGACAGACAGTGTATGACTTCTTCCAGAGAAGTCGTAACGAGGGTGCCTCGTTCAACTTCCCATTCCCAAACAAAGTTGACGAGTTGTGGAAGAAGGAAGTAGCCAAGCGAGGCTTGGCTTGTGATGATAATGAGTTTACTCTCGAGAGGAAACAAGCAATTTTTTGTGAGGTATTAAAGTGTATCATCAAGAAGTTGAAGAAGAAGATTACTACTTTAGCCAAAACTGCATCAGCCAATAACTCAGAGATGAAGGCAAATAAAGTAGTCTTCATATAAGACTTTCTTAGCAGCCTTCCTTTCTGAAGGTTTCAATAATTTGTGTGACCTGATTCCTCGTTTATACTTTTTTTCTAGTTCATCTATACAATTAAGTCTGCCTCCCACTGTACATAAACATATTCTCCACCAACTTACACATCTCTAAGGATTTAGTGGCTCAGAAAGAGGTTCGTCGTCATCAGCATCATCCTTCTTTCTGCATCGACGACATGTGATACAACGCCAAATACCTCGAAGGGCACTGTCCTCAGCTGCCCAATCAGCCATCCAAGCACTTAACGCTCCAACAATAGTTCCTGTCGCAATGAATAACCAGAAACCCCATTGATACATTGGATTTGATACCAATTGTCCCGTCTTGATCATATTCAATGAAGAGATTGTGAAAGCCCAAGTCACAATTGATAAGGCAACCTCCGCCCAGAACAGTAAATTGCTAATACAAGTCAAACTATTTCCACAGCAGCCACAAGTAATGACTTGAAAGCAACTTGCCGCAAAGACTAATCCGCCACCAATCAGTACAAGACAAACACAGATAATACCAGTCACTCTCCATGTTGCCAAATGATTGCATAGTTTTTCTTCATCTGATTCAACTCTGTCACAGTCAGATAGGTCTACTGTTTTACTATCCCACTTAGAGCAAACACCATTATTGGTACAAGTGCTGTGAATAGATACAGAGAGATAGAGAGAGGCGAATATGAGGTCATCAGATATGTTCAAATGTTCATTGATATACAGTATTATTTCATTGATATACAGTATTATTTATGTATCTCTTACCGATACTGGCCATAGAATGGACCCCACTCTACCTCGGTAGTACCGCCACCATTTGCATCAGCGACAGTGAATGCAATCCAATTTGGAGACAATGTGGAGACGATCACTCCAGCGCCAAAAAGCTACATATAAAGAAGCACGAAGGAAGAATGGTTATGAGATTAGGCATTAGAATTGCAACACAAAAAAAAGTACACATCTTATGCACATAATATTCGATATTACTCACGAAGGTGAAGATGAAAACTAGGCATTTGCCGGTTCCTCTTTTCAAATCACAGCACATTATATTGACAATATTAATGTAAATATATATCTACAATATTAATAGTATTTGACGCTGATTGATCATTCATACTTGCTTTTTGCTCTACTCTTTATGTCGCGCGAGTAAAAATTAAAAAAAAAAGGTATCCGATGATATCCAAATTTTGACTTGGGCTGATTGAGATTAGTGATTGAGTTGTTGTTGTTCTCGTTTATATATTGTTGCATTGTCTACCTCTATAGTAGCTAGCGAAGGAGAAACACGTCGACCTCGTTGATGTTGTATTGTACCAGTAGTGCGACGGAGAAACATATTCATATTAGTATTTCTAGACCATCTACAAAAAAATATGGCCATACCAATTTGGATTGCAGCAAGCGTAGGCGTTACAGGCGTCCTATTATCACGTGTAGATTACAACATGTTCTTTATGAAGTTTTTCCGAAATCTATCACGTTCTAAAGCTCGAGCCCGATTACATGGTAATAAATATGCAATGATACCAGTAATGTTGGGTATCGAAGAACCAATTAAGATTGATGATGATATAAATGCAGAAAATGCAATGACTGTCACACGTGAATTGTTAGAAGAGATGGATGGATTTGATGGTGCTCCCTTATATCTTTCAATTAAAGGTAGAGTTTATGATGTAAGTGCCGGAGAACGTTTTTATGGTGAAGGGAAGGAGTATCATGATTGGGTAGGTAAGGATGCATCACGGAGCTTTGGTACGGGGTGTAGAGGTGGTGTAGATAGATCAGGTATGGATTGTCTATCAGAATCTTTGGAAGGATTAACTGCAAAGGTGAGTTGCAAACAATGTAAATATCAAATTGCATTCAATGATGTCTCCTGAAACTAATCTGATTTGCCCTCTGCGATGGGTACAATAATATTGGATAGGAAATAAAGGAGATTGATAGGTGGTTAGAATTGTATGAAACACATGACAAATATACCTTTGTTGGACATTTGGTTGATGATCCTGTTAATGATATATTGGATAATGTTGGAGATGTTGATGAAGAGAGTATAAGTGGAGAAGAAGAACAAGAAGAAGAGGTAAGCAGTGATGATAATAGCAATCTACAAGAAGAAGAAGCTGAAACTGTCGAAGCTTAGTAGTACCAAAACTTAAAAAGGGGGGCACTGTTGAATCCTAGAAATGCTAAGGGGGTGTGCAACATATCAATTTGTATGCAACTCTTGAAAAATAAACAAAAGCATCCTTACAGATAATTACTGTTAGATAAATTTGCCATGCCTTCTTAAGCAACTACAGTCTCAAACTATCCTCTCCATCAGAATTTTGGTCTTTGTACTACGCCAATCAGACAGATCTTTCGTGTCTTCACCAAATCTCCCGCCCATGAGAGGATCAACACCAGAGTTCTTTTCTCCAAGAGTTCCGACCTCGTTGTATGCTATTTCGATTCCTTCGATTCTATTCATCTCACCTGACATAGCGTTACTACCTTGCTTCCATTTGGTTAGTACTCGACTTTTGTATATTCTCGGTATACCTCCTACTCCACCCGGACTTCCTGATGCTGATTGACCAACATCTGTGATGCGTCTGAATTCACTTGAAAAGACAGTATCACCCTCTTTACTCACATCAGAAGATCTCTTTGTTACCTTCACTTCTTTTGAACTACCATCAGTATATGACATTGATAATACATTTGGATTAGTAGGAGTCCAATTGATAGTTTGAATAGACGGCAATTGTTTCATTTGTTGGTACAACCTATTACGCTCTTTTATCATGGCTGTATAATATGATTGTTCATTGAATGATCTGTCTGCAATTGCTGGTACATTGTTGGGGTTTCCATCATAATCAATACTACTAAAGTCTTTACCTGCATCATATGGTACAAATCTCATCTCTGAAACAATTGTAATAGGCAAATTCTGCTCTAAGTTAGACCATAAATTGTCGTCTGTTTTTGTTATTACTTTTGTAACTTTCCATTTCCCAGCAAAGAATGGAGGATAATACACATCAGGTGGTCCTAATCCAGGGATAGTCTGTGTATATTTATAGATTAGTGAGACCCATACCATTTAAGTTGGATATACCACAGCACAATTATATCATATTGTAATTCTTACCTTAGAACTAAGTAATCTTATACTCTCAGCTGGTGTTTCGGCAGCATTGACTATACTTGATGGCAGTAAAAGAGAATGAGCAGCAAGAATGATATGCCTTCGTGTAGACTCCTCATCAATACTAACACTATCATACCAAACCTTTGGTGTCAGTATTGTGAAGCTCGAGCAACATTGAAGCATACCTAATGCAAGTACGCTTACTATGAGAGCATGAATAGTTGCAACTATCATCGTATACCTAGAGAATTGCAATGCAAGTGGTATAATATGGTGTAGTTGGCTTGCCATTTTTTTTGGGAGGTAGGATACCGGCTGGGAATCTTTCATATACCTGTCTCAGCAGTCTAGTAAGTATGCAGTGGTATTTTAAAGCAGTAGAGAGAAGAGAGCTGACTTAGTGTTGTTTCTTGTTTCCTCATCATTGTGATACCAAGGTATAGTATTCTAGAAAGAGCAAATAATGATACAACATTCCCTAACTTACATCGAAGATATCTAAATTACAAATGTCTCTTGCTATCAAGCTTTACGACCCCTTTCATCATTTCTCTTCCATCTTAAACCTCAACATCAGCATCTTCAATAGGCTCGGTATTTTCTGCCTTTGCAATGTAACTCTCCATTATTCTAACAAACTCCTCATCATGACTATACTTTGTCATTAGTCGATTGAACATATCTTTGAAATCTTGAAGATTGGAAGCTGTGTATGGACGATTTTTTGGCCCAGATCGTTCCGATGAAGGATTATAATTTTCACCATACGTTGTAGCCAACTTTCTCCTACTTGTAGTTTCTACGCCATCTTCTTCTTCTGGTGGTGGTGGAGGTGGATGGTTCTTATAGTTAACTACCGTTTCCCAAATACACGGAATGCTTTCTGCTGCAATTGGTTCAACACCCTCATTCTGTCCCAAAAAGTCAGCGATACGCTGTGTAACTCCAGGTCCGAGTGTCTGTGATGTCAAATCTTCATATGAGAGTAGTAACATAGAGGACCGATCGTCGTACTTTTCCATCCAATGTTCTGCGAATGCTTCGTATCCTTTTAGTTGAACATCGAATCCATGTCCAGGATGTTCACGATATTCAAGCCAATCTTTGTTTGGACCACGAGTGGAATGATTGGGAAGTTTGTTAATGAGTTCTGTGTATACATGTATATATGTATGAAGGAGAGGAGAAAAGGTTTATTAGTTGAAAGTACATAAACAAGATAACATACCCTTCCCTCTCCACATATCGATATAATAGTCTGTCTACTCACCATACTGCAAATTAAAATAACTTGGAATAGCATTCATAGGATTCCTTAAAATAACCATTGCTCGACCAAACTTTTCATCCAACTCTGGCCATTTGTGATATGCATTCTTAATCGGATAATGTGTTTTAACTGCAACTACACGATCATAACCACGATGATGTGTATCATAATCATCATTCGTACGTATACCTGTTAACGCCTCAACTAAACTCCAAGTCATTCGTGAACCAGAGCCGGGGAATGAAGCTTGCCATGTAGGTGGAATATCCACTGGAGATAACTCTGTAAATGTTACTTGACATCCACCATTCTCTAATGCGATTGAAAGTTGTCTTCTTTGTAAATCACTCTCGTCGCTATTAGGAGATACTGTGTTTGTTGATAGTATACGCCTATCCAATACATTGTTATTAGAGTCAGTAGTAGTAGTATCGGAGATATTATTGTTATCTGTTGTTTTCCAAAGAGAGGAAGATACACCGACACAACATAAAAGTGTTGCAGCTAAGAGAGTTTTTCGACCACGACGGCCGATTGTTGGCGGTGTTTGTTGAAGATTGTGAATATCCATGTTTCTTAATGTAGTTATTGGAGGTATTAGCGGCGTGGGGAGGATTATTATGGGCCTATTGAGGATTAGCTCATCTCTTGTGTTCGTAATGACCACTTTATTCACTCAAACTCAGGTGGTTCCTTAGATTTTATATTTTTCTACGTGTCGGCCTTAAAGAGTTACCGGCATTACTACAAAAAATGGATATTAAACCGTCATAATGAAGAAGTTTACGTGTGGAATATTGCAAAGGGCCATTGCACAAATTATTTTACCTACGGTGAGTGTAATGGCGGCTGCTATATCGACTCTTCTGCAACTGATATATACGCAGATATTACTTGATCATGTGGCTGCAATAGTGCACATTTATATTTTCTAATTAATTTATTTCTAACCATATCTTGTGCTCTTTTTTTTGCAATACATCACATAGACTTTGTTTATTACTATCAATAACAATAAAACATTTCCAAGATGATGGCAAACAGATCTAAAATGTCCACCAAGCGCAAGTTTGTTGCCGATGGTGTTTTCTACGCTGAGCTCAACGAGTTATTGACTCGTGAGCTTGCCGAGGATGGTTATGCCGGTGTTGAAGTACGTACCACACCTCATCGTACTGAAATTATCATCCGTGCTACCAAGACACAGAATGTTTTGGGAGAGAAGGGACAACGTATTCGTGAATTGACATCTGTTGTACAGAAGAGATTCGACTTTGCCGATGGTGCTGTCGAATTATACGCCGAACGTGTTCAGAACCGTGGCTTATGTGCACAAGCTCAGGCTGAAAGTCTCAAGTTCAAATTGTTGGCTGGACTTGCCGTACGTCGTGCATGTTATGGTGTTGTACGATTTGTTATGGAAGCATCTGCTAAGGGATGTGAAGTTATTGTTTCTGGAAAGTTGAGAGGACAGCGTGCCAAGGCAATGAAGTTTGGTGACGGATACATGATCAAGACTGGACATGCAGGACAGGTATACACTGATGTTGCTGTTCGACACGTTGCCATGCGTCAGGGTATGATTGGTATTAAGGTTTCTATTATGCTTCCACATGATCCTAAGGGCATTAATGGACCCAAGATTCCATTGGATGATGTTGTTACTATTTTGGAACCCAAGGAGGAGGCCTCTCCAGAGACTCTCTTAGCCCAACAAGCTGCCGCTGAAGAACGTGCCGCTGCTGCCCAACAAGCTGCTCTTCAACAACAGATGATGCAACAGCAAGCTGCTGCTCCTGTTGAGCCTGCCATGGGAGGTGGATTCTAAAAAGTGATGTTATAGATATAAACATAATATCTCTAGAGTTGTTAATATGCATGTGTAGAGCAGTTAGAGTAGTTTAGCTCTCCTACTTGTTAAGCAACTCATCTCTCTTCTTTGTTGCCTTCGTCATCATCCCATTGTATCTCCCTACTAATTAGAGAGGCGGCATAATCTATCTCTTCTTCCTCTGACATATCTTTTGTTGCTTCTTTGTATTCATACTTTGCTGATCTTCTTTCTAAACCGATATCAACTCCCAATACATTTCCTAATGAAGATTCCCACTGGTGCAACTGTTTTGGCGCCCATGATCTCCATGTAGATATCAAATCATCCATCGATCGACAACCTGTTGCATAGAAAATTCCAGATACTAGTAGTGATGTTGCACCGACTGATAATATCGAACCCAAAACTAATGCTCTTGCAGCCAGGATTGGTGGCGGTACAGCTGATTTGATATTAGCGGAAGCACTTTGTAGTGGTTTCTTACTAGCAGCAGCATTAGTAGAATGAGATGATATCGGTGGTTCAGGATGTATTATCTGTCCGAGTATAGAATTTCCTTTGCTTCCTCCAAATACACCTTTAGTTTCTGGCACAGTAGATTCATGCAAAGCTCGTCGATAGCCAACATATCCTCCTATACATAAAGGAAGTGAAGAAACTAATAAAACACTGCCCGGTGTTACCCAAAATTGTTGATGATGCTGTGGAGTTTTTGTCTCTTCATAATTTGCAACTTGATCATCTCCAGATTGTTGTGTCATTTTGCATTGGTATTTAGTATTTTGCTTGCTTCTATATACTATCACTAAACTCAATAACTGCACGACAATCTGCAGTAGCTAATCAAAAGATTGTCCTAATTGATTTGCTATATGCACGGTATCGTATATAAAACACTTCCTCGCCTCAACCTTATCGTACTGGCCTACGGCCTACGGAATACTTGAGGCCAAACTCTCATAAAGGATACCAAATAATTGGCTGCAGCACAGTTAGACTTACTTACTTACGATATTACCGGGCCTAGCCTCTCAATAGATTAACGGCATGGCTATCGTATTCAAACCATCCTATTTATCAGTAATAGTAAGAAGGAGTTGTAATATATGCTCTCGCAATGTTCACACGAGGCGTTATTTGCATCAATACACATATAGAGTAAGAGGAGTTGATCAAAAAAAAGTACTGAGCTCAGCTCCTACTCATACAAATATAAAGTGGTGCAGCATACGTTCTTTATCATCCTACCAATCAAAGGATATACACCCACCATCAGTATTGGATAATCTTGAATTAAGAGTTTGTGAATTAGAGAGGACAACTCAACTAACCAAACATGAGTTGCATAATACAGTATGGCCTCTACTTTCTGAAATTGCATCTACTACTACTCAACTTTACAACATCACTGCAAATAGCAAAGGTAGTAGAAGAAATAATAGCACATATATGCAAAGAGAGCTACTTGAAAGAGCCAAGTTATGCAGTAGAATAATAGAAGTGTGCCTAAAAGAGGTAGAAGCACGAAGATCATTTCTTTGGGAGTGGTTGCAAAACAATTTAGATGATGCCAATGATAATATATCAACCAAATTCTCTCCATCAATATACTGGAATGAAACACCACATCCAACAAAAGAAATGTACACACTAGTATTCTCAAGTTTAAAGCATGTTATAGAATCATTTAAGTCGTATTCATTCAAATCAATAGATGCAATGGAACTTATGGAAAGTTGTGCACATCAATCATCATCACTCCTAACATTAATGGAAGAAGAATACTCATCTGATGCAGCATTTGTGAATGAATACAACTCTAATATACAAAAGGGGCGATACAATTCATTAATTGTCGGTGCTACACTTCCAGATGTGATTAACTATACCGAGGTTATAACAATGTGGGGTCAATGTATTGATGGAAGTGCACTTCGGCTGCTACCAGAAGAGCAGCGTAGAAACAGTTATAGACGGTCCAACAATAAAGATGGAGCATTCCAAAAACGATTACAATTAGAAGCTACTGCCATGAAATCAATGATGGAGCTGTTAGAGTCAATGGAAGAAGATTTATATAATACATTTTATGATGAAGCCAATGTTGATGATGTTGCAGTACAGAGGAAGAGACCTCCGCCAGATCGATTCTGTTACAATATCATATTAGCATCAATGGCAAGACAGATCAATCCTTCACTGTATGAGATGAGATTAGTATTACAAAGGATGATGGAACGAGTCAAGTATGAAATGGAACATTCTAATGGAAATGAAGATCACAACGAATTTGCCATGTCATTCTTCCCCGATGTGTTTAGTTATAATGCTCTAATTGAGGCACGAGCAAATAGATCTGCAATGTTTGCCTCAGATAGACAGAAGAAGAAGCATCAGCAAGTACAGTCTAAGCAACAGTTTACTACAGCACTATCAAACTTTAAGCATCGTCCTTCTCCTTGGCAACAAGGGCAATCTAGCAATCTACAACAAAGAAAGCGAAGGTTCACTTCATCTGAGGAAGAGGCATTATTAGCAGAACAAATCTTAGAGGAAATGTCTCATCTTGCAACTGTTTCCGTCCCTCCAAATGTTTGGAGTTACAATTCTTTAATAAAAGCTTGGATAAAGACTGATAGCGAGAGAGGTCTTCGGAGGGCTGTGCTGTTACTTAGAGCTTTAGCATGGAATGGACGCGATATCAATCGAACTGGTGAGCATGAACAATCAACACCAAATTCTAAAGCTTTAGCAGCAGAGAATGAAGATGAAAAGAATACTGTCGTGCTTTCGGTATTTGATAGAATTGCGAGCTGGGGTAAGTCGCTTCTGAGTAAAGGCGACTCAACTGCTGTTAAAGAAGATCAAAGAAGCCTTTCTTTCGAAACGAACCGATCTGAAAGTAATGAACAAGTGAGAAGACAACATAGATCATCAAAAGATATGCACCGTAGACAAACCCAGCCGCAACAAGTGATGACAGGTATAGGTAACAGGTTACAATATCTTCAACAATCTGCAACACGAGAAGAATCCAACAACAGAAGAAGCCACAAAAAGTCTGCCAATAGTAGAAAAAAATCTCAACCAATGAATCCAGTGAACATAGGGATGGCTAGTCGGATGGCGTTAATGAACTCTGCATCCGCTGCACATGAAGATAGGGAAAGTAAGGTTGTTGAAGAAGATGATGCTAAACTCGATCAACAACCGATTGGCCCTCTACCAATCATTGAAACTAGCGTAACACCTGATCTCAAGACTTTCCACCTTGTTTTGAGAGCGCTTGAACGCCGTAGTTCGACAGCATCAGCTCAATTGGCATCGGAACTTTTACTATTGCTTGAGGAGTGCTATTTTGATCTAAAGCCAGGTGTTAATATCTACAACTCTGCATTAAGGGTATTTATTCAAGCTGGTAAAAAGTCGTCAAATGTACATTCATGTTTGACTTCTGCTCAACACGCAGATGAGCTACTTTGCAAACTGTTAGATAAAGACCGAGAAGAGACTGGAATGTTTCCTCCTCCAGATGAAACTAGCTTTCTTTTGGTAATAAATGCATGGTCGAATGCTGCCTTGGCTGCAATATCTACCAGTAATACTTCTGATGCACAAATTGCAGGTCAACATGCCGATGCGATCCTAAAGAAGCTACAGTTGAAACAAATGAAATCAACTAATGTAACACTAGCTTGTTATGGTGCTGTGATACGAACTTGGGCATCTCTTGGCCGACCAGAAAAAGCACAGTTGATACTGGAAGAAATGATTGCCAACTCTGAGCATCTACCACTTGATCTTATTCATTTTAATGCCGTTTTTGAAGCTTGGGCAAATAAGTTTACATCCCACAGAGACTTGAAAGGTGATGAGATTGTTTCAAGACTACTAAGTATTCGTGAGTTGTTGCTCGAAATGAACAGCAAAGGTGATCATCAATCATGTTACAATGTTGATGCAGACACGAGCTCATTCAATCAAGTGATTCGAGCATGTTATGCACCCTGGCAGTCAACATCAAAAGTTCTAAATGACGAGTTAACTCGACATGAAGCACTTGATATAGTCTATGACTGCTACATCGCAATGAGTCAAGATTACAATAGCCCACATCGGCCAGATGCACACACATATGGCCATTTGTTCAAAGCTATTTCGTGTCTTCTGCCGTCAACGAACATCAATCCTGAAACAAATGCTCATAAGTATAAACTTTGCAGTACCATTTTACATGACTGCTGTGAAGAAGGGTATCTGACAAAGTCAGCACTGTGGACATTGTGCAACATGTTCACAGATGATGTATTTGCAAAGCTTTTACTTTCAGAATTGGGTCATCGTGGTGTTAATATGAGCAAGGAAAAGTTTATCAGTATTCCAGAGAATCGTCTTCTACACTTCTTACCTAAAGAATGGTCAAGAAAAGGGAGCAAATATCAATCATTAAACAGTCATAGACAGTAGAAGAGTGAGTAAAAAGTAGTGTCACTAAACTTAAGATTCTACATAATAATCTCGATCCTCATCACTCTTCAATTTCCAACTTGTGTAGATGAGCTTTCCCTACACAATAACAAATATAAAGCACATGTCTATCAACTTTTTTGCTTCTTTGATGCTGGTTCTGACCCTTCTAAGACTGTATGGCCAACAAAAGTAGAATCATATGCTGCATCATGTCCTCCAGCTGCCCTACCACTTGGATCTGCTCTTGATGCAAATGATGCATCCCAATTCATGGCACGCTCTGTTGAGCATGCAATACTCTTGCCACCAGGAACAGTCCTCTCGGCGGCTTCTCCAGGAAAGATTTCCTCGAAGATCATACGGTAACGATACCCCTCCTTTGTTGCTGGTGTGTTGTGTGGGTAACGATTTGCAGCATTAGCAAACATTTGATCTGATACCTCGCGCTCAGCAATCTCTTTCAGGCTGTCTACCCATCCATATCCCACGCCATCACTAAACTGCTCCTTCTGTCTCCATAAGATATCCTCAGGCAGGTAAGGGTCGTCTGGTGTATCAAACGCCTTTCGAATACAATACTTTTCAATCCTTGTATCTTCCTTACTCACATCAGGTCCCTTCACAATCATCTTCTCCTTTGGATCGATATTCATTGCCACTTGTAAAAAGTCTGCATCGAGGAATGGACAACGTGGTTCAACACCCCAAGCTGACATTGCCTTGTTACAACGCAAGCAATCATACATATGCAGACGACTAATCTTGTCAACTGTCTCATCATAAAACTCTTGTTCATTGGGTGCTTTATGAAAGTAGAGATAGCCACCAAACACCTCATCAGCACCCTCACCTGATAAGACCATTTTAATACCCATGGCCTTGATTTTACGTGACATTAAGTACATTGGCGTCGATGCACGGATGGTAGTCAAATCATATGTCTCAACAGAACGAATCACCTCACGAATAGCATCAGTACCCTCCTCAATTGTATATGTATAAGCATGATGGATTGTACCCAAAAAGTCAGCTACACGCTTGGCAGCAATTAAGTCTGGAGAATTCTCTAACCCAACAGTGAAGGAATGCAACTTTGGAAAGTTGGCAGAACGTCGTGCGACGTTACGAGCACATATTGCAGCAACGAGACTTGAATCAAGTCCACCGGAGAGTAAAACACCCCATGGTACATCAGACATCATGCGACGAGTTACAGCCTTTTCAAAGCTATGACGTAGGACATCCTATAATAGTTGATGTTTTGTTGTTGATGTTTCATTGGTGAATGAAGAAAGATAATGTGAGTGGTCTTCCTAGTTGTTTATTGCACTCTCTTCGATACTGAAATATAGCTGAACAAATATACAATACATGCAAACAAAATAACTGTACTAACCTCTTGAAACTTATCCTTGGGAGGTTCTAATCCAGGTTTCATCTCCGGTGCCCAATTGGGTTTATACCATCGAACAAATTTTCCCGCATTTGGTCCCTTATTGGTATAACAATGTCCCGGTGGAAAGTTCTGAAACTTTGTACATTCACCTACCAATGCCTTCATTTCAGACGCAACATATACCGATCCATCATTACCCCAACCGATATATAATGGAGTTTTACCAATATGATCACGAAAGATAAAGTATGTATCCGATGTTTTATCATACATGATAACTGAGAACATACCACGTAACTTATTTGGCAAGTCAGGTGAAGCACCTAATTCACCATATAATGGTAACATCACTTCACAATCACTACCAGTTAATGGTGTATATGGTGAAGACAGGTTACTAAATAATTCTTTATAATTGTAAATCTCGCCATTTGCGGCAACAATTACATTACCATCAGGCGATACCAATGGTTGTGATCCAGACTCGGGATCCATAATTGCCAATCGTTCATGTGCAATACCATGATTTAACGGTATACCGCTATCAGCATCTTTATTAATAATTTTATATCCCGACCAATCTGGACCACGATGACGTAATTCAGAGGAGCATTTGATTAATTCTTTTCGTAAATCAGAGGCTGAGAGGGATGAACTGAAGATTGCAAATATTCCACACATTATGATAATATAGAAGTAGCTCTTTTATTAGAAGTAGTAGTATATTGTTATTGTTATGCAACTAATACACCTCAATACGTCATACAACTTATTTGTGGCTCCTAGCTTGACCTCGGCAGTGAAAAATGCAGGAAGTTAAAATGCCAATCAATGGCGATCAAACCGCAGGGCTGTGCAATTTTTATTTCGAATAAGCTGAGACAAACCCCCCCCTGCTAATGCAAGAAGATTGAAGATGCCTCTGATGGATCGATATACCTATATGCTATTAATATTATCGTATTGTAGATGAATATATCAGGTCGGTAATTGCAGGTCGTCCAAAAACACTCGAGATAGTTATTGCAATATAAATTATTATATATAGGTACCTTTTAGACCATTATGTGTTGATATCAATTGCTATCTGGGTGAACAGTGAGGTTGATATCTAATACACCCGCCCATACCTATGCAGCAAACTATGGCTGATCTAACAAACAATCAGCAAATAAGCTGGCCAAAACATATACCAATTCCATCATCATTTATATGTCCAATTACTCAATCAATAATGACCAACCCCGTTATTGATAGAGAAGGCAATTCGTACCAAAAGGAAGCAATAATTAAACATTTGCAGCAAGCTACTAAACGAGTGTCTCCGATAACGGGTAACCGTCTTAGGATAAGTGATTTAGTTGATAATAAAGGATTAAAGGAGGCTATTGATTCTGCATTGCAAATGGCAATAGCAAGTTCAAGTAGTAATAATACAAAGTCATCAAATACGAAGACTCGCAGTAACAGGAAAATCAAGAGTGTAATGTCTAGATTTATGATGCGCAAGAGTAGTAGTAATACATCTTCTTCATCATCGTCTACACTCCCTACTCGCAATGTTAGTGAAAGTAGTAGTGCACCTCATTCTATCAACTCTAATACAAAATGTAATAAGGATTATGATATTGAAAAGGCACAAATGAAACAAGCATTAGATGATTCCGCACGAGGGATAGAGGAATTGAAGTCAACATTGTTCAGTGTTCAATCTCAACTTGATGAGATTAAGAAAACACAACTCGATGCAGTGACGAAACAGCAAGACTCTTCAAATAAAGAGAAGAAGAATCTGCAGGAAAGTAGTGGTATTGATACATCAGAAAAGAGTAATGATTCGATATCAACAGATTTAGCATTCGGAGAAGCACAACTCGAAAAGGAAAGAGAAATTGAAAGGAAGTGGGAGGAAATACGTATTGAGCGACAACAAATTAGAAGCAGGTCGTCAAATAATTTGGGAAATTCTACAGCTACTGAAGTTGTTGATAACACTGCCAACAGGTTTCGATCGTCGACTGCCACTGCTATTGTTGATAACACTTCTCACAGAGATGAGGAGGTAACGAAACAAATCAATACGGATACAGTATCGCGAGATGAAGTGGACTTCAACTCATCAAAAGAGTCTCTGGCATTAAGTAAAGACTCGTCCTTGAGTAGTAATAATAGTAGTCTGGAGGAGAGTAGTGACTCGCCACAGACATCAGATAGTCAATCATCGTCTACCAAAGAGCAGGCACGACATGTTCCTCCTAAACGTCAGTTGTTGAAAAAAGGGGTAAGCATCAATAGATCGATGCTCTCGTTGATGTCAACAACAGAAACCATTCCCGAGGATAAACCCCACGTCCCGCCGAGAGAAATAGAGAGATGGGCATCGATGAAAACATTGGGATCAACTATGACTGATGAAGATTTTGATGAGTCTACAGCGACAGAGGCATTTTATCAACATGACAATGTCAATTATGCCGAGTTATCTATGACGTCACTGGCAACCGAAGAAGAAAGTGAAACACAAGTAGAACAAGAAGACTTTGATGAATCCACGGCATCGGAGGCGTTTGGTAAACACAACAATTTAAACTTTGTACAGTTATCCACGACTTCGTTGGAAACTGAAGCTGAAGAGAGCACTGTGGTAACAGAGGCTGATAGACCCTATTATCGACGGGCAACAGTGGGATCTTCTACAGTATCAGAAATCACTGCAGAAGTATCAAGCTCATCATTGGTACCGGAGAATGAGAGATTATCGGCCCAACCTCGACGGCGGAGAACAGTTGATACGGTTGAGTCGTCCTGTACATTAGCGATGCATCAACATAATGATATAAATTTTACTATCCTGGCTGCACCAATGGCAGCAGAGGCTGAAAATACAACCATTGGTGAGCTCCAACGACTGCAAAGAGACTCTGCTGGTAAGGCTAAGCTGAGATTGTCGACTGGTGAGCATACATTCCTATCCGATGAATCGTTGCCGTCTGTATCAGATTCAGCATCCGAAAATACTAAGCTATTGAAAGAGCAATCTAGTATAAAGGAAGATAGAAGACGTCGTTTGAGCACTGATGTTGAACAAAGTATCAAAGTTCCATCTGGGATTACAATCACAGAGAGAATGAGACAGCTTAGTGATCTCACTGTATCAAGAGATATGAAAAGTAGTTTCAACAGCTCAGCGAATAGTAGCAGTATATTCAACTCATTCAATTCTTCATCAGTCTTGACTTCGGGCTACACGTAGGGTCACAATACCGGTATCCTACCCCTAAGGTTGCTTCTAAGCCCCCAGGGGACTTATGGTAGGCTTAAATAGGCTTAATCGAAAGCTCTCAGTGAGTTAGGAATGAATCTACAATGGCCTTAATTTTTTATTTGAAAAATTTGTTAGTGATTTTGTTAGGGCTAGTTAGGGATTATCCTTAACCTGGGGAGAATTGTTCCAGCTGGCATACCTTTTACCCCAAAATGGGTCATAAAATCACACGATGATAAAAACTAAGTAAGGCCAGTGTGGTTTTGGACTCTACTCATCAAGAGCTTTCCAATGATGTATCAACCAACTTTCAACTCCATTGCAATCCTCAGAAGCAACTTCCATAGGATCCTGACCCTACGTGTAGCCTTCGGACAAAGAATCTAAATAGAACGATAATAATAAACTAATACTATATATTTATATCATATGCATATATGGTAAGACAACAGTTTGACCAATTCTTCATCAGTCTTAACTTCGGACAAAGAATCTAAATAGAACGATAATAATAAACTAATACTATATATTTATATCATATGCATATATGGTAAGACAACAGTTTGACAATCATATCCTATGACATGAACCACTTTTAATATACTGCACCGCTTTCTCCTCACACTGTCAATGCTATGTAGCTAGTCCCCTTCTACTTATATAGTTATTGCTTGCACAGTAGATACGATAGTAGAAAGTTTATTGCTTCCAGCCCTGTGAATAAAGTTAAAGTTGAATCGCCAATACCCTTGTATGCATTGTTTGATGCTACTATGGAAACATCATCATCATGAACAATCCAGCACTATCAGTATCTCCCACTCCTTCTCAAATAACTACTTTATACAGGCAAAATGTAGCCAACTTTCTCTTCTGCTGTGATGTATCTTTGGAAAAATATCAAACACCCCGAGATTGCAACAACATCACAACATGGATTGGTAATACAGCTAGATCGATATCATTACGAGCGGCTACATCGATTGCTGATAGTGATGATATTGATATAATTGATAATAAATCAAAGAAGAAAAGGAAGAAGGAGCTTGCAAAGATATCAAATACTAGGAATACAAAAGTTGGCGCACATGATGTACTCAGATTGCAACCTTCTTCGAGTTGGTCTGATAACATATGCATGGCATGTGGTACATTACTCTTCCCTCCTGTGATGCCGCATAATATAAATGATACTGATTTCAATAATACAAGGTCTGACAATCAACTACAAACACCAAGTCACTTATTATTGTCACAATCGTTACCAAGCAATATATACATACGTCCACTGAAACGTTCAAGAACTAGACGAAGACGTGCATCTCGTGCCAAGGCGAAGGAATTACATAATCGGGCATTATCTATACAGCGTAGGGGTACATCCAACACGAATATACAATTGCAACAGGATATATTAATGAATGAAAAGATACAACAAGTTGCTTCATCATATCGTCTAGGTGATGGAAGGGCCAAGAACTGCCTGGTTATGATATGTACATATTGTGGAACCAAAAAGAAGAGAAAGGGTATCGAAGTTAAAGCTGATAACAAGAAGAGTAGTTCAATGGGGAATGATAACAATCTAAAGACTGCCAAGAATGATACTCGAAAAAAGATAAAAGGAACTCCTGCACAGCAACACACCAACAATGAAAAGAAGAATGTGATATCTCAAATAAAAGATAACTCAGACTACATTTCTCTAAGTTCAATCGGCGGTGGTGTTACTGCAAAGGACAATAGCAAAGGAAGTAATAATACTGGGAAGAGAAAACATGATGATGTATCATTATTGTTGTCTGGTAAAAAGAAGAAGAAGAAAAAGAAAGCTCCTGAAAAGAAAAAGTCTGATTTGATGGACTTCTTATCTTCTTTGAATGATTAATATAAATTGGTAAGTGTGAAAATTGTGATACGCACGCTCTAGCATATGTATAGCATTTAGCATACCAGCATTTATCACTAATATTGTCTATATGTTTAATTGTTTGTGTATAGGAAAAGATTTGCTTCATATTTACAGTACACATGATCAAATGATTTTAGCCTTCTTCCCAGCAGGTTGTGATTCGGTTACTTTCTTCTTGGCTGATAATTTGATTTTGATCTTCGGCTTTGGTTTTATTTCATCGTCAGCTACTCCTCTTGCAATTGTATTCTTATTATCGGCTAATGAATGCTTCACTTCCTCCAATTCTTTGTCAACTCGTATCATCCTATCTTTGACATTCTTCAATTCACCCTCGAGGAATTTCTTTGCAGATATCATCAACTTCACTTCCTCTTCATCTCCGTATACTTTAAAATGATCAATCACTGACTGTTCCTTTGATAATGGGTATGAAAGTCTTTTATGTTTGTGTCCATCCAATAAAGCCTTGTGAAATTCAGCTTTGGGATTTGTAAATACAACCTCATCATAACTTTCAGAAACCACTGCAAAGGAAGATTTATGAGATAATTAAGTACACATAAAATATAATATTCATATCTCATATGTGTGATGATGCAATACAAAAACAATATCAAATTATAATATATCTCACCTGGAACTGTAGTATTCATAAACTGTGATGGATTAAGAGCAGTGGCAGGTGCTCTATTAGGATATAGTCTAATTCCATGATTAACAAGAGTTGATCTTTCGTCTGAACTCTCATTCCAAAAGATACGAATTTGGGCCTCGAATTCCCCCCATCCCGTCTCGGTAATCTCAAATGGTGGTTCTGTTAATTCACGGGTTGGTTGTGGAAAACTCGCATGTAATTGAAATACAACCTTCGATATTGCCTTTGTTAAATCAAATTTTTGATCTGGTGATCTGACATAAAGTGTCCATTTGTGTGTGTGTTGTTCATCAGCCTCAGGCCCTTGATAAAAGGCGATTGAACCATATGCTATTGGAAGACATGTAGTTGTATTCTCAATACGACCACTGCTATTTATCGTCATATTGGTTGTCAGTAATGATGTTTCTTTGACGCATGCAAATCACAAATCTCACAATGCAAACACCATTTCTGTTAGGGTTTTCTAAAAATACACGATGAAAATTGCCAAAATACACAATAAAATACACCCTTAGTAAACTATACGTACAAAAGGATACTGTAAATACCGTAAGCCCTCAAATACGTACTAAATACGTATATTTTAGTCAAATACGGTTCAAAATACGTGTATTTTTGTGTATTTTTTATATATTTCTTGCTCTATAGAACACCGAAAATACACCATGATATCCACTGTGGAGCAACATACGGCTCAACAAATGAGTATTAGTAAAATATATTTTTAGAAAACCCTAATTTCTGTTTTGCCGGTATCCTTGGGTATTCGGATTGCACCCGGGGGTACTCTCTTACTATCTCCCGGCCCTCCCTCTACGATACCCAACGCCAATGACAACCCAATAATCAATGCAGTTGATATTCAATATATGCTTTGCAATAAGTAGCAGAAGCTTGACGAGGGAGTAGATTATTGTATCAAGTATCAGAGCACGGACAGAAATCAGAGTTGGAGTCAGAGAGCAAGCGAATACTTGCAAAGATACTATAAAGTGAATATTCAATAAGATGTCGACGATGGAAGATCCTACTACCAAAGTCATTGAAGAAGTCGATGCATCATCGCTACCATCTAAAGATGCCAACATAATATCATCATCCAACTCCAACAGCAAATGCAATATGAATAACTTTCTTAATGCTCTTGGTTATATCATATTTGTAGTAACATCGTATCTTGGAGGTATCTTGGGATGGTTTGGTGGTAAGTCAAATGTAGAGCTCAACAATCAATACCAAACATTAGTCACTCCATCATCAGTATACTTTCAATATGCATGGGGATTGATCTTCGTTTCAGAAGGATTCTTTGCAATTGCACAATGTTTACCAAAGTATAGAGAGACACCAATGGTGCAGAAATCTATTGGATGTGTCTATTTTTTAGCATCATCAGCACAAGTTGCTTGGACGATTACATTTGGCTACGAGTTGATGATAGTAGCATTTGTTTCCGTGTTAGTATTATGTATTACATTACTATTTATATTATATCGGCAATGGACGGTGGTTATTGAAGAGATGAAGAAGGTTAATACATCAATAAGATTGGGCGATATTGATGAAAGTGAAGCAGATTATAGTTTGACTGCACCGCCACCGAAACCATCATACTGGTTGCTGAGGTTTCCCTTTGCCGTCCATGCAGGTTGGATATCAATTTGTACTCCTCTTATGATCAGTGTATTGCTCGTTTCCTTAAACGTTAATGAAAGCATCGAGCTTTGGGCTGCAGTTATTTGCCTTCCTTTGCTCTTTGGTGTGTGTATGGGCTTACTTTTGAGAGAAGAACCAGGTGCTCCGTCATACGTGTATCCACTAACTGTAGCATTTGGGTGCATTGGCATATGTTGGGAGTTATATGCACCATCACAAGTCATTCTAGCGAGGCATGACGAGAGCAGTATTAGCTTAATGAAGAATCTCTCGGGATTCTGTGGTATTTGTCTGATGGTTGTTGTTGTGTCTAGGTGCACCGTATTATTCATGAGAGATCAATGTACCAAGTTCAAAAAGAAAGACGATGATATCGTTGAGGAAACTATGGATGATGAGTGCGATGCATATTATGTGGCAGCTTAGATTGATGTTTTGTGTTGAAAAGTATCTTGGGCTAGATTGAATAACAGAGAGTGTATAGTATGTCGGGAATACTTGTATGTCTTAGTAACAGTAGTAAGGAAGAATCAGAACATACTTTTACAAATCTGAAATACTATCTTATTCGATAAACAAGTACAATGGCACATCTTTTGAACATATAATCACACTGAGATGCTCAGTAAGACATTTCCGAGGATGGACCACCTTCACTTCGAAAGTTCTTATTTGACTCTGCTGACACTTTTGAGCTAGAATTGGAATTCTGCCACGTTGGCTCTACCAAAAACTGAGATAGAGGTTCAAGCCCAGATGAGGGTTGATGAACAGCAGGCTTCTTCTGAGTGGCCCAGAGTTTCCTGTCCACCTTCTTCGCCTTCTGTCTCTCTTTCCGTGACTTCCTTCTTGGCTGTTCCTCTTCTTCTTCGTCCTCCTCGTCATCATATTGATTGGAACTCATGTGTAGAAGATCAACATTGGATGATGAAATATCTTGGTCAGGTTGAGGGTCTTTAGATTCAAATAAGGAAGAAAGGTTTGGGAATATAGCCGACGGTGCCATTGCTTGCTTCTTGCTTCCTCTTTTCACAGCAATTGGTTTCTCCTTCACTTGTAACTTTGGCCTGACAACACGTTCATCATGTACAGTTGCAGCCACTGTAGATGAAGGAGATGGGCAACTATTTTGATGTATGTTGTTGTGCGCTGCCGTCCGTGGGGTAAGAGGCAGACGTGCGGTTGGAGAAGAAGAAGAATCGTCACCGCCTCCACTGAAATCAACATTGTCATCCTCCTCCTCATACGAATCTTCTCCTACTTCTCGTGCAGAATAGTCAATGAATGGATTCATGACAACACCTTCCTCCTTCTCCTCTTGCTCCTCTTCTGACGTTGATTCTTCATCGGCATTCATTCCATATCGCTCTGTTGCCGCTTTAGCGATGTTCTCATCTATCTCGTCGTCCATTTTGCGAATAGCTTGCACAGCACTGCTCAAAGAATGTACCGGAGATGGCAAATTCTCCTTGTTTGTTTGAAACGAAGATCTATCTTGAACAGGACTTGTTGACACTCGAGCAAGGTCGCCACCAGAGGGTTGCTGACTCTTTCCATTGTGTCTTCGTCGATTGATTGGAAATGAGTACTGGCTTGAAAGTCCCTCGGATGGGGCTCGTTTGTTGTTGCAGTTGCCATTCTGGATTTTAGATGTCACTGCGCTAGAACTGACACTAGGATTGGCATCTTTTGGAGAAGGCTCAGAACTTTCTTCTTGAGTCTTCTTCTTCTTCGAACAGTTTGACGCTGTCTCGCTCAAGACTTGTTCAGACTTTGAATCAGAAGAGTGTTCAATATCACTAGTCTCGACGCCTGAAGTTGCCTTTGATCCACTACTTTCCTTGTATTCATGCTCGGATTCATCACTAGAAGCAAGTAACTGGTCGAGGACAGAGTTGTCCACGGGAGATTGATAGCTTTCTGCTTCTCCTTTGTTGCTGCTAGTTTCAGATCCTTCATTTGCTTCTTCTTCGTCAATTGAGAAATGAAAACATTGCACATCGAGTTCTTCTTCCTCTTCTGCAGGTGAGGATTTGTTACTGTTGTTTCCGGCATCACTGTTCTCAGTATCACTTTCTTTTGCTTCATCGGCTTTGTGTTGGAGCTCGACCGTTGCATCATTTGAAGTCTGCTCTTGAGACGATTTATCCTCCAGCAAATTGCTGTTATGTGATGTTGTAATGTCATGATGATTATCAAGTACGGGTTCTTCATTTGTATCGTCAAGCTGAGACTTCTCCTCACTGCCATTGATAGATTGATCTTGGTTCGACAAGGCCTCCAAGGCATTGTCGCTTTTGGCATTATTATCAGCTGCCTTCTGCTCCGACTTGTCTCCCATTGACATTGTGTTGCTGTGTGGTAAAGGTGCATTATCTTCTTCTTCGGGCTTGTATTGTGGTGAGTAAATCTCTAAATTCATTTCTGCAGCACCTGCAGCATTGTTGTTCTCATTATTATCGATTGGCAGTTGACCCTCCTCGGCATCCCCACTGTTATTGTTGATTGGCTCATCGGTGTTGTTTCCAGGACTATTCTCCCTTGGTTGAGCAGCGCTAAAATCCAATTGAATTGCTGTACTATTGCGGTTGATAGTCTCACTAACCTGAGAGTTGTTTTCATCATCAGAAGTATTTGAAAACACATCTTGTGAACTCCTCCGAATTTCATTTTGATCAATGCCATCATTCAACAATTCATTTGTATCCGTTTCATGATCAGAAGGCACAATGGAATCATTCACACCATCTTCAAGTCCGTGTGTATCATCTTCTTCATCATCCTGATCTTCAACATTATCAAACTCATCCAATAGTACTCGTGGCGAATAATTTATATGCTGAGCACCAAGTTGCACTACTTGATTCTCAGCTATCTCTGGCACTGCTACTACTTCTCCTGGAACTTGAGGGTTGCCATCATTATTACTTTCCGCCTCTTCTTCCATAAACTCTTCGGCTTCAATCTCTTCTTCGACATTGTAAATGAACTTAGAGGCAATCGAGAGAATACCGAAGGCAAGAAGTAGAGGAACAAGCATGCATATCACCCACATATTCCAATCCACACCCGCATCAATCTGTAGTGAAGCCTCCTCTCTATTCATATAATAAATCCTATCCTTGAGTTTTACAGAGTAAACAGGATTGCGGAACTTGATCCTACCCCGTTCTAGACTACTACCGCGGCCAGTGGGTACAGCCACATTCACTAACCACTGATCAACGACACGTTTGGTACTGCTGTCAGATGATCCAATTGCTGTTGTATTTGTCTCCCTCAATAGTGATGCTAGAACAACCACCTCTTGATAAGCATTGTAATATTGTGCAACACCCATATCCATTCCTTTCGATAATGATGAATAAGGTACCAACAACTTGGCAACTGATCTACATGTAAATGGAAGCACTCCTTCTTCCCTTGGTAATGATGTAGCTTGATCACAACTCAAATTCAATGCATGCTCCATATAAATGGACTCAACATTAACATCATTTCCCCCAACTTCTTGTAATGAAACAAACCATTGATTGTTATCCCCCAACAAATTATGATCCGCAGGGATAGCAGATGATGATTTAGAAGTCTCCCCGTGTACAATAACTTGGATCTGTATCAATGCATGACAGTTAACACAAATAGGTTTGGAATAATGTGAAAATAATGGGGATGTATCATTGTTCTGTACAGTTTCATCCTTTGCTTGAGGAGTGTGCTCTTCTCCCATCTCCTCAACATCAACCATATCAAAATCACCTTCCTCAACCGATTCCCCATCTTGAAATAATACTGAATGCTCATTCTTACTGGATTTAGATATTTCATTTATAAAATACTCTTGATCAATTGGACAATGTTGTAATTGTTCTGAGAAGATATTATTATTGATGGATATAGAATCCAATTTCCCCATCATAAATAAATTATCATTATTATCCAATGACGTTGTTGGAGTAGGATAATTATATCTACCACCGACAGTACCTACTTCTCCTTCTAAATTATCAATTGATATGATATTATTATTATTGGTAGTAGCAATCGATGGTGATACAGTACTCCCAACCAAGAGTAATAATGATGGTAAGCAAAGGAGAAGTATGCGATGGGTTAGGGTTTCACTACAGCTTATTAAACCATCATTATGATGTACTACTCTTCTTCTTTTAGATGATGATGATGATATCCCACGGCTGGGATTACGATTGTTTATTATTGACATCATATTTGTTGTTTGTACTGAATATTGTTGTTGAGAATTGTGTACGATTATGCCAACGGGATTGACGAATTTGTGTGAGTATCAGATATTCTTTTGATCGTATAATCGAAAAAAACCTCGCCCGTTTAATATATTGTAAATATTATTAACAGGGGGTTGATGCTAATAGATTGGGGCTGTTTGTTGTTGGTAGACTAGAAGTTCAAGTAGGATGGCTAATGTTGTCATCTTTGTTGTTAGCTATCGTACTCTAGCTAAAAAAATAGGATACCATCGCTAATATTGAGTCGCACGGCAAGGTTGGTGCTCTCTGCTTTAGAAAAAGGGAGAGATCTACTTACTTTTTGTGATGCACAAGAACATGTAATTAAGTGCCTTAATACCGGCAGTCAGTTGGGTATACTATCAATTTGAACAAAGCATAAGGTAGATAATTAGTCAGTCATGTAATAATAAAGGGAATTCTTAAATCTCATTAGTATACTGCTCAATCTGTAGTTTCTGATCACCATCACTAAGCAAAGAGGAGAATTCTGTCAACCCAGCTTTGATTACACTCATTCCAGATCCTTGTAATTTCAACTGATCCAGTACATGTCCCCGACATCTCTTAGATCCGACGCATGCAAATGATAGTATAGCACAAGAGCGATGGAAGATGTCTCCACCACCTCGTAACTTGGCGGCCAGTGCAGCAAGGTCAACGTCAATACCCAATGATTCCGCCTCCTCAGCTTCATCGCTACGAAAGTATTGATACTCAGCAATACGTGCCTTCTCGTCATACTTTAGACATAATTCGATAGTCCTATCACACTTCTCGCAGTCTTCTTCGATAAACTTGACAAGTATCCGAGAATGTGCATCGTACTTTGAATTTGTGTCAATATGCCGTGTTATTGCAAACATGATATTGATTGTATTCTGTTCTACTTCATTCAACCACTTCTTTCGTGCATGAGCTGCTCGCTTTGCTCGTTTACTTGCATTGTTGGCACTGCCCTTCTTTGCAAGTGTGCTACCGCCTTCACTACATGCAGCCGGGCAGGGTATGGTAGACTTACGGCCCATATACAATGGAAACAATAACTTAAGTCCTCCAGCATGGACAAAAGTTTCACAAGCAGACCTATACGCATCGCTACTTGTAGAAGATCCAGATAAGGCAAAGTTGAGTACCTTCAGCGCTCCACCACCGGAATGTACCTTCTGACGTATACATCGTAACATTAACTCAATACCCTCGGCATTCACAAAATCAATCACATTGTCATCCCGTAGTAACGAAGCAGCTAATATATCAAAGACATTCTCAAGTAATTCACATTCTACCTCAATTTGTGGATCAGATTTACGATATGCTGCAATGGCTAGTAGTAATATTTCTATTCCATCGATTGTCTTATTGTTGTCTTCGTCTTTCTTTTCTTCTTCTGTGTTGTTGTCTTTTGATGCCGTTTTCTTGTCTTCGTCATTATCATCATCAAATGCCGATGTATACCTTGGCAAAGCACTCAGTTTACTGCCACATTTATTCATTGTATAATCCTCATGTTGTAATATCGTTGATAAGACCTCTGATGCATGTAATATCAATACAGCTGGAGATATTGTTGTTGTAGCCGTTGTTGTCGTCTCATTGTTAGATGAAGTATCATCATCACTCTTATCAATACGCTGAAATAGCCATGATATGAATGTAGTTTGTGTACATATACATTTAACGATTGATACATACTCCTCTTCCATACCTCCATCCGACTGTTGCTGTTGTTGTAATATACCATTCCGTTCCAAGTCGAGTAATGATTCAACTAATGACAATCCATCCTCAACACCTTTTGCATCCTCTTCAATACTTTCATCAAATCGTCCCAAGTTGGATGATAATAAGTCTAATCCACCACCATTGACAAATGCTTTTACCAATATACTCATATTCTTACTTCGTTCGGCTAAACTCAATGACTCTTCTCCTCCGTCGTTCTCTTTTTGATTCATAACTAAATCAATATCAAACAATTCCACCAATACATTTACAATACTAATACAAATATCACTATTCTCATGATTCATTAATGATAATAAAGTATCAATAACACCACTACTAACTAACGTTGTATATAATGATATATTCACTGCAACATTTTTAAAACTTACTATTTCATCATTTAATGACAATTCATTCATCATAAATTTCGTAGGGTCATCAATATATTGTGCTCTAAGTAATTGATTACGTTGATATGTCTTTTGTAATGTTGAGGATGCATTATTTATACCTCTGGTTGTTAATTCGAATAGTTTTGGTGTATGTGATGATTGTGATTGTGCTTGTTCAGCCTCGGCTAGTAACTCATCACCAGTTTGTTGTTTCTTCTTTTTTGTTTGTCGGGATGGTATTGTATGTGTTGTATTATTTGTTGGGTCGAATCTTGCTCGTTTCTTATCTCTACTATCTCCATTATCAGCGGTGGTATTTGAAGCAGTACCATTGTTGGTGGTAGTAGTATCAAGATGATAGCCCGTGCCATATTCTTTCGAGGTACGAAACACATAACCAAGCTTGGCTCCTTGGAATTCATCAGACGGTATGAACGCGGCACCACCGTCGGATGGAAGGCCGATTACTCGATCGAGTACATCAACTACAGATGTTTTAGATGCCATATGTTATGTATATAATTTTACTCAGATAGATTGCGGCGCCCAAGTTTATACCTAGCCCTAATGACGTTGTCTGTTGATTATGTAAACAAAGTCAAATAAATGGATCGATGAGGAGGTACAACTATAACAAGTTCAAGTTTATTTTAATAACAAGCTGTACGATAGCTATCTACCACCCGCCACTGTTGATAAAGTTTATATGACTACAAATAGGTACTACAATTGTTGAATATTAGGTATAACGCTCAACTAGGGACTTCGGCACACATCCATTTTGAGTTGTTGCAATTGATATAATATTGAATGATCTAGAATAAGATATACATAAAAACATTATAATATGGAGAGGATACAACAACTAATGAGAGGTATGCCAGGCGGTGGTATGGGCGGTCAACAATCCGACGGACCAACACCGGACTGTTCCGAGAAGGTACATGTATCATCACTGGCACTCCTCAAAATGCTCAAACATGGTCGAGCAGGTGTACCAATGGAAGTTATGGGATTAATGCTTGGTCAATTCGTAGATGATTACACAATCAACTGTGTTGACGTATTCGCAATGCCACAGTCTGGTACCTCAGTTAGTGTTGAGGCCGTCGATCCGGTCTTTCAAACTAAAATGTTAGATATGTTACAACAGACTGGTCGGGGTGAGATGGTCGTTGGGTGGTATCATTCCCATCCTGGATTTGGATGTTGGTTATCATCCACTGATTGTAATACACAATCAAGTTTTGAGGCATTGAATAGTCGTGCGGTGGCATTGGTGGTTGACCCTATCCAGTCAGTTAAGGGTAAAGTTGTTATTGATTGTTTCCGATTAATCAATCCACAACTAATGATGTTAGGACAGGAACCACGCCAAACGACTAGTAATATTGGACATTTGAACAAACCATCCATTCAGGCACTCATCCACGGATTGAATAGACATTACTATTCAATTGTTATTGACTACCGTAAGAATGAATTGGAAGAACAAATGTTAATGAATTTACATAAACGTAATTGGACATCAGGATTGACAGTTGATCGATTTGAGGATCATCAATTGAAGAATGAAAGTGTTGTGGATAGGATGTTAAAGTTGACGGAAGATTATAATGAGCGTATCATCCAAGAGGAGGGGAAGACTTCGGAGGAAATATTAGTTGAAAATGTTGGTAAGATTGATCCAAAGAAACATTTAGAAAGTTGTGTTAGTGATTTGATGAGTGCAAATATTATTCAATGTTTGGGTACGATGTTGGATACTGTCATTTTCTAAAGTGAGAAGAAATTGGAGTGTTTATATGTTGGCTCGCTAGTAATAAGGGTATTGGGGTATGAAATAGGGACTTTGAGTTGTCGGCGAAGGGATTACTTTAGTACATTTATATTGAAGTATAAAATGCACTTGGTATAAATTAGATAGGCAACTGCAACTATAGCTCTTATATATATATATATTATATATATATATATATACCAATTTAGCACTGCTATATATGTATTAGTCGTATTAGTCAATCATTTGCTACTATGAAATCTATTAACACATCACCCTTTAAGCCGTTAGTCTTTTTCAATGGCAGGCCTCTTGAAGAGACTCTCATCTTGTCACCTGTCTTTGTCCCTTGCTTTGATTCGATTTCTAGGGTGCTTCCGTCTGGCAATGGGAGTTTCAGTTTGGCACCCTTTTCAGCTTGTGAAGGTGAAAGCGTGCACTTCCATATCAAATCATTATTAATATGCTTGAGAAAAGGGTGTTTCTTTTCTTTCACTATAAATGTAATAGGGGGGTATTCTAGCTCTATACCGCTATTGGGACTAGTTGATCGAGAAGAGTTGAACTTTATTTTTGTCCCTTCCTTCCAACCAGGCTTGATATTGATTGTATATATCTTCTCTCCGGTTGCAGGATAGGACACCTTTAGCTTCTTACTACATCCTTTACACAAATCTTCCAAGCTGCAGTATACTGGTTTTGTATATTCTTTATATCTTCTCGGATGTTGTTGGTGAGTCTTTTGTTGGTATTGTGGTCCCCCACCAAATGGATTTCCAAACCCCTGTCCACCAGAAGTACCCATTCCATGATGATGATGAGATGAAGTGCCAGACTGGCCCATATTTGGAACTCCTCCCATCATTTGACGCAATATCTCGTTTAAATCTATTTCAGAAAAGTTACTACTAGAACCTCCTCCACCAGGTGAAAATCCTTGTTGAGGCATGCCACCAAACATTCCACCATTCCCAAAATGAAATGTTTGTGTATCTCCTCCACCACCTCCAGAAGCACTACCGCCAGTAGCTCCATCGAACATACCCGGTTGAAAGTTTGGATCTAAACTCCTCTCACCATATTTATCATATAACTTTCGTTTCTTGTCATCACTAAGCCATTCATATGCTTGAAGATGAGCGTTTCACAGTTTATGAAGATGTAGAGAGGCAAAATTATAACTCAGTTAGTATATGTGGTTTGCAAGGACAATCAAATAGAGGCATACTTAGATGAAGTGGTACGGTCAAGCCATTGAGACTTCGTATTAAACACTTGAATTCACATGATATAACAATACAAACGTTGACTTTCCTTTGGCAACTTCTTTGAATTTATGTTCGGCTTTAGTGCGCTCAGATTCCGGCACCTTATCTGGATGATACTTGAGCGCAGATTTGCGATACGCTTTCTTTATGTCAGATTTACTCGCTGTTTTTGGTACACCTAACGTTGAGTATAGATTGTTGGTAGTTGCTACAACACATAAGAGTAGAGTTGATATGATTGTAATTTTCAATAGTAAACGGATGATGCTGTTTGATGATCTCGATGATTGCAATTGTCTTCTTTGTTGATGATAATGATAATCTTGCATTCTCTTACTGTTAAATATTCTCTCTTTCATCCAACATTAATCGTCTAATAGGTACAATTCTAACAACAAGCATTCACTACGCTTCATATCACTAGAAGCCTACCATACCATAGATACTGATCACCCCCGACACAGTAGTACAAAAAATAAAACACTAAGGATACCGTTAAAGGATACCTACTATAATTACTACATACTCTTTTAGCCTTTATGCTACATTCGATACAAATGAACATGATTTACATTCGTTCTTCAGCCTTTTGGCTCTTCAAAGCAAAAAACGCCATAACACGTACAACAACGAACATGAGCAACAACAAAGCAGCGTTAACACCAGCGCTGAATTGTACACCCAAGAAATCTAACACATCTTCTGTACTGGCATATCCTTCATTACCTCCTCCACACACTGATAACACTCCACTCCCATCACAAGGTATTGGTTGGTTGAATACAAGTTGAACACTAGAGTTGTAACTATACTTGAAAGGACTGATATAACCTAGCCACGTTATCCATGAAGGGATATCACGAACGAAGAAGCCCCCGACAACCATCAACGATAAGGATACAACCGTCATGACGACCATACCCTTCTCAATGTCGAGTATAGCAGCACCCATAAAGAGGCCTATGCTCTCTCCTGCCAGGACACTTAATAGACTGCATAAGGTTGATGCTATGAAGATACCAAAGTTATTGTTGACGCCTGCCATCCAATATGATACAACCATATAAATAGTCGGTAAAGCAATACGAGCTGGTGCCTCGCTAGTTGTTTTTGCCATGAAGTAAGCTGAGAGCTGATATGCTCCCGAACTTCTCTCCTTGAAGATTATTGACCGTTCTAAGGGGAAAGACATGTAAGCCGTGAACATAGCGTCAAAGACCCAAAACGTCATGGTAAAGAAGTAATACGAGCTACGATCAAAGACCGCAGCTTCGGTGTACTCCATTTGAAACCAAAGCAGTCCGCACATAAAGCCAATGGCTCCCGCCTTGATGAGATTAAGCTTGGTGAAGATAGCAGACCGGCTATTCTTCATAGATCTATGAACAAGCACACTATATTGTGTCCACCAATTACTATTGAAGCTCTTCTCGGTCATGATGATTGATTGGCGACGACTAAGTTGACTTCGGAGAGAACCTCCTACAGTTCCTTGTGTCGCCTGTTCCTCGGCATTTTCTTCTTCTATCTGCAAAGCAGCTGACTCACTATCCCAGTTGGTAATAAGCTTTTGTTTGGCAGTCGTTCCTCCAGTAGTTTGTCTCCGCTGTGCCTTGCTCCGTTGTCTCAATCCTGTATCATTTGACACGGAAATATTTTCATGGAATGAATCTCCTGTCTTTTCAGTAACATCCTCGTCTTCTTCATATTCATCATCAATCGTAGAGTCTACTACGAGCAGATCCATGTGGTGATCGGCAGCATTATATCCCGCTGGACACTCTAAGCCCAGCTTCTTCACATGCTCCAAACTTCCACTTGGTGTACCAAAGTATACCACATGGCCATCGGCTAGCAACATCAACTTATCAAAGCCTCGAAATACAGCCGAAGATGGCTGATGAATACTTGTAACTGTGTAGTTGTTTGATAAGAGTGATCATATGATATGAGAGTTGCACATAAGTCATGAATCAAATAGATATACAAACACATACAACAACTTACTGATCGTCTTGCCCTCATCTCTTGCTAACGTATGCAAGATAGACATTAACGCCACAGCGCTTGTACTATCTAATCCACTCGAAGGTTCATCTAACAATATAATGGCAGGATCAGTCAACAATTCACTACCAATGTTCACTCTCTTCTTTTCTCCGCCACTAATCTGATGTATGGGAGTATCAGCACACTTGTTTAAACGTAACTGTTTGATGATGCGATCAACTTCAGCAATTTTTTGAACTTTTGGCCATGAAGATGGTAATCGTAAGAATGCAGTATATGTCAATTGATCCCGAACTGTTAAATGACCAAAGAAGAGATCTGATTGCTTTACATAGGCAACTTTCTTCTTTAGTTTTTTCATTACTGGATTGATGAATGAGTGATAGAGGAACACATGATATGTAAGTAAAGCAGTCATAATCTCCTCTAAAATAACAATATTCTTTACTCACCTCGTTCTGTAACTATTTCACCATCTAATGTGATTACTCCTGAATCATATGCTGATCGACCGGAGAGTACATCTAATATGGACTGTTATGATCATATGAGAGTTGCACATATGTCATGAATCAAATACAAACACAACAATTGCTTACCGTTTTTCCACTACCACTTGGACCCATCAATGCCAATACCTGACCAGGAGATGCAGAACCAGATACTTTATTGAGAATGACCTTTGTTGTGTTTGCTACTTTTTGAGTTGATTTCCCCCCTTCTTCTACATCTGCGACAACATTTTTAGTGTGAGCCGTATCAGCAATAGAACCCCGAAGTAATCCTCGAGATTCGTCTTTGAGCTCTACTGATTTAGTTATACGTGCCCATCGGAGGTGTTTGCCTCCATTCTTCTTACTTCTTACTGTTGGGGATGTGGATATTGTGTTGTTGTTATTAGAGGGAGCTGCGACTGATGATACTGCGGTCTCTCCCTGTTGCTCTAGATCAATAGCCATTAGTTCGGTTGAATTATCACTATTCTGACGTGCTTCTGGTGGCATAGTAGTGCTACAATCTGTTGTTTTGTTGTTTTGCTGGTTGTTGCAATGAATTATGTTGAAAATTTGCCTTGATGATAATTGTTCGAACTTGTGGTTACTAAAAGTTTTATGAGCCGTGCTGCTTCCTATTGACTTGGGAATAGCTGACACAACAATGATTATAATACCAAACACGTCGTATGTTATTGCAACGATTGATATATTGAAAAGCACGTCTGACTAATACCAATAGTAATTAGTAAGTTAGTACAGCTCATCATCAAGTGGACAGGTTAACCTTAAGCAAGGAGGGAACTTCAATTTGTGAGCCTACGTTAGGTGATTGATAAGATGATGAGCTAGTGTAAGCGACTACTTGATTGCTGGGCAACGTTATAGCTCCTACATTTACAAACTACGAATAACATATAGTACACTTATTATAGTCCGCTACCAAAATAAACTCGACATGTGCACATATTCCTAAGCTCTCTCCTTATCTTTTGGTGGAACCATGTAGGAAACAATGTTCATTCAATAGGCCATTAGTACCAATGATTGGTGGTCTTTCTTTTGGATTACGGTGTAGACATAGTTTCATTGCATCGATAGCTGATTCGTCGACTCCACTCGGGAAGTGTATTTCGTGGTTGACACTGGTAATGGCTAATACTTTTTGTGGAATGCCACGGCAATCGGCAAAGGGAGTCTTTCCATATACCATTTGATAGAGTATGCATCCAAGGGACCAAATATCCGATGGCTTTACATGATTATTGATAAGGGATAAGTCAGTATGATGATCACAGGTAGTACAACAAGACAAGTGTAAGTACATACAACGCTTACCCTTCCACATCTATTCACACGAACACCCTTGGCATTCGTGCTCGTGTCCATGATAGCCTCTGGTGACATATAACTAAGTGTTCCACTAAGAGTCTCTCTATATACATTGGTTGTGTCTTCTCTTTCTATTGCCTTGGCAATTCCAAAATCTATAAGCTTAAGTGCACCTCTAACAAATAAGAAGTTCTATAAGAGATAGATGAATGTGAGGTGAGGTGTAAGATATTAGGAGGTGGTATTAGCAAGGAAACAGAGAATCAAACACATGCGTCTCCTTACCGCAGGCTTCAAGTCACTGTGGATAATGCGCTCTTCGTGAATGGAGTGCACAGCAGTAAGCATTTGCTGCCAAGTAAGTCGAATGAAATTCATATTCAACGATGATCTACCTGCTCTACCTTGCTGCTTTGAAGATATCAACTCTTGTTGTCGTAGCACGTAATTCAGATCAACTTCTCCTAATTCCATGACCAATAAAATAGACTTGCGCTCGAGATCTACCTCGGCTGAGTAAAGTTGAATGATGGCTGGATTACCCTTGAGTCTCTTCAATAATGCAATCTCATTGGCGTACCCATCAATGGCAGCTTTATTTAAGCCGTCCAATTTGACCTTCTTCAATGCCACGACATCACAATCACGAGAGAGAGCTCGATATACCTTACAGGAACCACCTTTACCTATCACTCCCAATTTAGCATATGATTCGTCCTCGACACGGACAATATTCTTCTTCTCAATCAGAGGCAAGAATGAACAATCTAATTTGGATGCTGAAATCATATTATCCTGAGTAGTAGTAGATGATGATAATGATTTCTCATTCTCTTCATTTCGTGATGCATTAGTGCCAACCGAACCTCTACTCTTTCTCATTGACTCGGAGTTGTTGGTCTTATCTTTGCTCTCCTGACTTGAAGATGAAGCTCTGGATTGACTCGTAATGGCGTTATTATCTCCCTCGCCTGATGAAATGGATCCTTCTGTTGCCTCGTCAATAGTGGACATGTTATTATTGCTTGATTGGGCGGCAGTAGACTGTTGAACAACAACGACACCCCCTGCAGCTTCTCTACTACTGCTGTCCGACGCATCATCGTCCTCCTTCTTCTCAAACTTATCGAATGGATTCCAATTCATCATATATCCAAGATCATTTTTTGTAATCTTTTTAACTTCCTCCTTATCCTGCTTCTTGGCATCTTCGGCAATTGTTACTCTCTTCTTTGACTTTGCTCCATCACTACGCTTTGTGGGGTCCCAATTCAAGAGATAATCCAAGTCCATATCCTTAACAGACGTTGTAGGTTCCTGATCGATAGGACTAATGTCTTGGAAGAGATGCCTGTCGTTAGCAGTAGATGACGCTGCCGACATACATGAGTCGGCACTGCGCTTTGCTGTTACAGTTGATGCAGCTGAGTCGGCACTGCGTTTGGCCATGACATAATTGCTATTATTCTGATGGCCATCGTTATCACTATCATCATCTTCTTCTTCTAATGTTTGAGACAATATAGCACGTAATCCTCCTCCTTTTCCACTTCCAACGCTACCATCACGTTTGCGTGTTCGACGTCGTGGATGGGAACCCGCAGTTCGGTCAGACGTTTTCATCTTCTTGCGAGATTCAAGCTTTGTTCGAAGGGATGGATTGATACCCGAGCCTGATCCTCCTACATCACTGTTCTCGCCAAGTGACGAATAGTCTGTACTACATGATTTGAGAGGTCGTTTTGTCCGTTGATGGGATGATACTGAAGATGATTTGTCATTGACATCCAATTTAGTTGAGATTGTCGATGAAGGGCGCTTGCTATTTGTACCTCCACCCAAAGAGGGGAAAGACGTTTGCCTACTAGTCGCCATCTTTTTCGATCCCAAGGATGGTAATGAAATCTGTCGAACTGGAGCAACTGATGCTGCACTACTATTACCATCGGAGCTTGATGATAACAAACCGTCCAATCGACTCATTTGACTTCTCACAATTGCCACAACTGATGCACCTTGACCTAATGTCTGCTCTAATAATGTAACTACTCCATCTACATCCACATCTCCATGCTGGTGTTGGTGCTGCTGCACTAAAGCATTATAAAAATCTTGCGAACATTTACCAAAATACATCCGTTGGACATGTTTTAATGTTTGTGTTGCTGAGTGGTCGCTGCCACTTCCATATTTTAATAACACCAGTGCATATAATAGCCATATTTGTAATACAGACTTTTCCTTTTCAGTTGTTAATTTAAAACGTGATGTGGCACGTCTAAATAGTAGAATAAGACGTTTTCCTTTGAGTTGGTATGGAGATGTAGTATATATTTGAGTAAGATATTTGCTTAGAGAAAACAAATTATAAACAAACACAAAATAAACCTACCAATATCAGTTCCATCCATATTATCCCCAATACCACTACTATTATTATTAACCTCTAATGATAATTCTAATGCCTCCCTCCAAACATTAACATCATATGATTTATCACCATTACAAATTGATAAACATAATGTTTTGTGGTATTCCCCTCCCTCACTATTATTATTATCAGCCGTTGTTGATAAACAAAATAAAGAATCAACAGTCTCGCCATAACGTAATACCCGTTCATATGATTTTGTATATGATATATTCGATGATATTGAATTAGAGGTGTGTTCTCCATTATCGCCATTATTGGATTTTTTAACACCCCCACCGCGTATCCGCCCTGTAATCGATCCACTACTACCACTAATTGTTGATGATGAAAAGTTTGATGCAGATGAATGTGTTTGTAATGTCCCGAATGTTTGTTCATCGTATGAATCTCGACGTTGGTTTTGTTGTTGTTGTGATGTTGCCCCATCTGTTGATGCTGTAGGCCCGGCTAATGTACCAAGTGGTTTACGCCCACCACCCAACGATGGCAATAATACACGCCGTTTCTTTGGATCATTATTGTTAGATGAAGTGGGTATTGCTGAGGATGATCTCATACTGACACTGATGTAGTAGAATTAGCCAACGGTCAACAATTTGTTCGACTCAGTTATTTGTATACTCTAATCGAATTGGTCTCACCAATACAACCACCATTTATTATATTATTGAATAAACAATAAGATGCCACCTTATCAAATGTGATTAACTAGCAACAACCAAACATATTGCTGCCGCTGAATCAACAACAATACAACTATTACTATTCCTCTTTGAAGGCATAGACTAATTTAGCTCAGAAAAACATCTTCCATCTTCTATAACCCTAAATTCTATCTTACATCTCATATAACCCTAATTTCCCTCCACAATAGAAATTATGCTGGTGGTGTTGGTTCAGTGTATTACTTATAACCTGGTGTATTACAAGGTCAGTAACACTCCAAGAATGATTGTAAGACCCTTCTTCGCACTTCTACCACCACGTGTTGGCAGGTTTCATGGCCAAAATCTCAGAAATAAAAATCTAAAGCAAGCAACCTGTCAACAAACAGTATGGCCACAAAAGTGTGATGGAGGGCCCTACAATGGTGCTGATAGTGTCCATTGGCCTTTTATATACATATACATCATGGAATTAACAATATACAAGAAGGAGAGTGGTTGTATACCTCCACGTTTAGGTGATACATTGTCAGACAGCCAGTTTGATTTCGAAGTAAATCTGACCCAATCTGAGAGGCAAGAGAACTGCCAACAAGTGGCCACAAAAGTGTGATGGATGGCCCTACAATGGTGCTGATAGTGTCCATTGGTCTTTTATATACATATACATAAAGGAATTACCAATATATAAGAAGGAGAGTGGTTGTATACCTCCACGTTTAGGTGATACATTGTTGGACAGCC